>Ga0126335_1002532_pt1 | contig 10994 bp, 10 predicted proteins | sample OlaspJWI45metaG_FD_108409 | JGI IMG/M metagenome (GOLD analysis project Ga0126335, IMG submission 108409) | Marine gutless worms symbiont microbial communities from Oahu, Hawaii - Olavius sp. 1 OAHU.JWI-45 metaG | ecosystem: Host-associated > Annelida > Digestive system > Unclassified | place... | reverse complement strand
TCGTTAAACGCATCCTATTGTGCTTGTGTATCACTGTATCTGTCGTCAGATACTTTGTAATTCGCTTATCAGCAGAGCAACACGATAACGACATTACGGATGACTGCGTGCATGTACAGTACTACGTGTCAGTGTCATCTATATTCTGTTGAATAATTAATTGATGTTTGAACGCTTCGTGGTGATGGTCGTAAAATATGTGAATTATGGTGAAACGCGATGATCGTTGGAACAGCGAGATAATTAAATAATAAGAATTATCTGCTGTATCATGACAACAGTTTAGCCCATCATTTACACCTAAATACTACTGCAGCGCGCAGCTACGTGCTCCCCTCTGATATTGTTTAATTTATCACAGTTTTATCACTGCCGTATCGACCCGACGTCACTTTAATTTAATAAGGCTGTGACCACGGGTATGCGTGTCATTTTGTAGATCTGTCACGAATACGGGTTTCACGCAATGTAAAAATAGTTAATTTTGATGCCCGCGTGTAATTAATTAATAAACCACTCACTGTTACCGCATGGGATGACCTGTGCAAAATGTAGCATGAAGGATAGGTTACCGGGTACAACAGCTCCTCAATGAAAGGTTTCATCTAAAAGTGTTTTGGAATCGATCAATCATAGCCGCTGCGATAAGCCTACCGGTTTGGGTTTTATAACTGGAAACTGTCAAAAATCTTTAACGATTTGACTCGAGTGATTGCAATAACGAAGATTATGATAACAATTACCTTTTATTGCTTTACTTTGTTTTGCAGCCAGTTGGCCAAGAACGCTGAGATCGACAGGCAAACCACGTGCTGGCGTAGAAAACACGGATGAGTCCATAGACAACGCGAGACTGTTGAACGGCGAATTAGATAGCGCAGAGTACATCAGAGTCTCGTGACCAGAGAAATAGTCTATTGCCGGCTTCATGTCTCTGTTGTCGCACAGCATGAATAAATCGTAAAAAGACATGGCTTAGTTTTTAGTTAATCCATTTTGTGTAAAACAACAATTATAATATTTATGCTGCAGTTAAAATGTGCAAGTATGTCACATTATCTATGAATTACACGTTATGATTCAATTAATCAAACTTCAGCAATATCGTGTACGAAGTAGACCTAACTGCTTAATAGTTAAAAATCGAGCAGGCTTACAAATTTGTACCGTTCAATATCACCAAGCTTTGACGAGTCGCGAAACCCTTTGGCAAACGGATTGCTGTCAATCTTGAGTTTTGTTATCTGCAACGCAATGCACAATGCACCGACAATGTCACAGTTATTGGCTATAGTTATCATATAAAATGGCCAAAGTAACTCGATTTAACAAAGGCTGCTTAAGCAACGTCGTGGGGGATCGACACCCCCATCTAATGCAATGTTTTTGAATCCCCAGGAGCCTTCACTCCAAGTAGCCTAAAGCAGGACGTCGATCCGTTCAGCCGTTTTGGCACATCCCGCCCGCATGACACACAGACTGATTGAGAGAGGTCAGAATGATCTAGTGCTTTGTGATCAGGATTGGTCAGTAAGACTGCAAATAGCGGTTACGATTTGCGACAGCCTCGTTAACAGACATATACAGACACACAGAGGCGGTTTGAACAATACGAATGTCATATAACTTGATATACCAGCTGGTTTTGGTAGGCAGTGACGGCAGTAAACATGGTTTCGGCGAAGATGAAGGTCACAACGGACTCAGAGGTCATTTCAAGGTCACCGAGAGTCTCGACTGATGATGTCATCGGCTGCGGAGACTGCAGACCTTCATCACTGGACTGATGATGATGATGACGGTGACGAGGTTTGAGATGGGCGAGATGAATGCGCGGCTGGTATTTGTGCATCGAATTCAACACGATCTGTCGCGAAAATTAATACTTGTCACATATTTGTCACATATGATTAAAAATACACCCGATGACACGAAAACAGTCTAAACATAGTTTCCGTTAAAAAGCGAGCTTACATAGCATACTTAATGACATTAACTAGGTGAAATATGGTATTCGTTTTCGTTTATTGTATTGCAGTAGATAGGCGCTACCTTAGCGCCGTTATGCCGGTAAAGAGGAAACTAAACTATAGAATGCTATTAATCAGGTATTGTTTTCGGTGGAGTATCTGCATATCGCGGTGCATCTATGACAGAGATATAAAGACTTCGCTGACGGGGCCAAAAGTACGGATAGTTTTGTAAGTCGATTTGACCTTTCGCTGTAGCCGACAATGATCAATCTATCTATGTAACCGTTAAGTACAGCTGAGATATGGCTTACGTGTCCGCTCTTTTCGACGATGTTGTTGGTGAGCTTGAGTTTCTCGAAGGAGACAACAGTTCCCCTTGCCAGCTGCTCGCCGCTGAACGGTGAGTCCGGGTGCCGGTAGAGCCGTGTGACGGGCGCTGGATCAGCCTTGCCGGCGACGATCCATGACGACCGGTGATAGGCATAGCGGTAACGCTTGTTGTCGACAGGTAACATGTCGAGGTAGATGTCGTAGCGCTGATGCGGCTCCAGCCTGCCGCTGAAGCTTACTCGTAGTGTCGGAAACATTCGCCTGTGTCGTGCATGTTACAACAGAAATTGTGTCATAAATTTTATGAAAAGCTTTGTTCATCATGCAGGCTATATATATAAGGCGCTATGTGTGTTTGTCTGTGTATTAGTCCGCTCTTAACTCGGGAATGGGTAGGGCGATTGTCTCCAAATTGTCAGGGTAGCTCCAGGGCGCTTAGGGAAAAATTTAAGGAACAAAAATTAGGGATAATGGCTAAGAGGACAGAAAATTTACACTTTTTTTCTCGCTGCACTGGGCATGGGTCTGTACTTTCGGAAGATGTACATTCGCACAGGCCTACAAACTTTCTGGGTCAAAGATTTCGATAGTTGCATACATACCTACATACCGACGCCTGCAAAAAGGATCACGCTGCTACGCGGGTGCTTCGTAAATTAATAAACGATAAACAAATGAAATAAAATACAAACGTTACAGCATGTTATGAAAACTTGACTGAAACTGAGAAGGTGACGGCACCACTACCCGAAGTTAAATTATAATATTTCTGATTTTGCTGTTAAAGTATTTACTCACCTACAGACTACACATATAAACTACACTGTGTGAGTCTGTGTCCGGGAAAAAGTAAACCACAGACAATATTGGATAAATATGCCAAATCTCAACGCGTCCTGACAAAATTATGTGCAGTGCATTCTGAATATATCTCTGAATGAACCGCAAGATTTCGTTAGTAAACATTTATTAACAGTGCAGTTATTAATCTTGAAATATCGATGAAAAATATACCACTTTCCGTCAAGTTAATTAGTGCAGTCACTGGTCTGGAAGTGACCTTTGCTGAGAGGACAATTCTCCTGCCCATAGGGCACATGAGACCGTGCAACTGTTAACCCGTGAAACACCAGACTTCATCGCTCCAACTTTCTGGCCAGCCAACGGTCCTGACCTCAGCCCAGACTACAGAATCTGGGGAAGCTGCATGAGCGAGTGTAACGCTACCTGAATATCTGGATTCATGCCGTCGCCCAGCTGAAGTCGCGTTTTATCAAGGAGTTGAACAATTCAACCAGATGATCAACTGATCATCGACGAAACAGTCAGGCAGTGGCGTTTACGTCTTCAAGCTTGCATTTCAGCACGTGGAGAATATTTAGAATACAGACTTTAAATATGTTTAACTTTTGCACTTGACAGTCACAATCATGTCGAAACGTTGCCAATAGTGGACGCTTCATGCGAGGAGAGCTCGCTAAACTTGCTGTAACTTTTGCAGACGTTGACGTATTTTACTGAAATTTGGTTGTTTGTTTGCGATTAGATGTAGCATTGCAGAATTTGGCTAAAATCCGATGTTGTTTACAGGAGTTATAAAATGTATACACTGGTGTACTTTTTTCCGAACATACTGTAGAATGTATGTCTCCGCAGTTCTGTGCTCACTTGCCACAAGTGCATGCAGTTGAGTCGAACCGCACGATGCACATTGCTTGTCAACATCACTGCAGTGTCGGGACAATGCGACAGTATCACAGCATTACATACATACAGCGCGCCAGCCCGAAGACACAATGCCTCCGGCGTCTATCTGGGTGGCGGAAGCACAAAATAGGAAAATGGAAAACAGAAAGACAAACCTTCCAGATTTTGTGATAATCATTTCGGTGCCGAGTTCGTGAAACTTGTCCCACAAATCTCTCGGCTCCAGTCGGCACGTGATGCTGTCCACCATCTTGTCGCCAAACCATGTGACCTCGTCGCTGATGACGTCATCGCTCCTAGGTGTCGATGGCGTCGCTTCTTTCGCTTCTACTTCGTCGTCGGATAAATACAACAGCAAAGAACACATTACACAGGCAATAGTTAGCAGAAAATTGTTGCAGCTTCAGAAGAGGAAGTTCTTGGTATGGTAATTTAGACGCCGGCAACCGAAGTAGGCCGAATTAAGGCTATATGTTTTAGTAATGAGCGATCTTTTTAGCAACCCATGCTAAATGTGACGAAGGCGCGGATCAAGGCGCCGCAGGCGCTGAGGAGCGAGTGCCGAAGTTTTAATTAAGCTAGGGGGTCAGGCTGAGCACAATTGGCATTTGGTGTATTTAACCTCAATAGTTTATCCGGTGAATTTAACTCGGATTTTTCTAAAATTTGGTACACGATGTGATGACGTGACGTGACACCGATACACTACAGTCGTCAAAGGTAAAGGTCATGGCATAAAAATGAGAGCCATCATTATTGTGGTGTATCAGTGGGTCACGCTTCACTGCGCATGAGCACATGCAGATGCTGACGATACTTTGTTAGCCTCGTCAGGCAATAGAGTCAGTCTCGTCATCTGAAGTTGAGGCAGTAGTTGCTGATGCTTGCTTAGATGAAGTCAGTTGTACGACGGTCGTTAGCTAGCCGTGTGTTTCCGTTCTTTGTTTTGGGACTGCGGACGGTTTGTCGCGCCTCGAGCCGGCGGCTATAAGTGCCAATGCATCTTAATTGTCACATTTTCTAGTAATAATAACAATGGTTCCAAGCATGTGCCAAAGCAAACCAGTTACTTCGTGTTATTACTGTTAGTATATGCAATACGACAGCAATACCGGGTAATTCGTGTGCCTGTCCGTTCAATGATTGTTCACTTTGTTTACATTTTCAGCCAGATTGGCTGTCAGACTGGTACTTGCTGTTGACGAGCACCCTCGTATATAAAAGATGAAAAATATACAGTGAATGTGAATGAAAAGTAACTGTAAATACCTCTATCGTCACATGGCATCGGTGAGGACAGACTGACGTCATTGACTACGTCATCGTTGGCGTCACGACGTCGGCTACAGCGACGACCACGAAGATGCAATCGCTGCCCATGATGATGATGATGATGATGATGATGATGATTATTATTATTATTATTATTATTATTATTATTATTAATTGTCACATTATTATTGCTATTATGAATGTGGTCAGACATTAGCGACGCGATTGAGAACGCGGATGCTCTTAGCGACAAACTCGCAGCAGACGACGTCGACGTCTGTAAGACTGAATCCGATGTCGCCATTACAGGTCTGCACGCACTTCCAAACCACGTCACACGTGCATGTGATTGTCTATAATACGAGTCTTTGACTAAATCACTTCTCTATTAGTGGTTTTTATCAGTAGGTCTACGCTATCTCGGAATACCGACAAGCACAGTATCAGCCGTCTTTGTTCGATGTGATAGAAGGCAGCTAGCTCGACATTTCTGATCCGTGGTGGTCACGCCGGTGCGCTGGGATGACTCAATTATATCACCACGGATAATTGCTCAATCAGGGGTCGTCGAGTCGAAGTGGTTTGATTGGTGCGAGACGGCTGTCAATCAAGAGTCAATCGCGTTTCTGATTGGTCGACGCCGACGCGCACTCTCCGGCTGCATGAACAATCGTTACGCATTACTGATTTCACGGAAATGTGTTGCAAATCTACGTAATACAGCTGAAGTGAATACCTGCGAACTGTTTCTTTTCTTGATTGCTACAAAGTAACGTTTTGCGGCTATACTTAAATATCTGGGATAGAGTATAGACGTTTATGAAGTTTATGAACAGAGAACAAAGTTATAAAAATAGTACTTACGTATGTAAATTAGGCCTATATTGGATGGTTAGCGCTATACACTTATCAGTTGTGACACTTAAATTTATATTTCGTAAGCATTTCCCATAATCCATAAACGTTATGCTAAATCTGCTAACATATTGTTAGAAAAATAGTTTAAAATACTAAGCGTGTTATTTCGTTTCTTAAGTAACTGATAGCTAGAAAAAAACTATGCCTAACAGTACACGGAATACAAATTAATGCTATAGCTAGCAAGATCGCATGTGGTGTTTGCTACTCAAGTGACCATATAGGGCTATCGTTTAAACTATGCTAAGAGAGATAAGCAAAGCTACAAAAAGATATGATATCTTCATTTTATGTTAATTATCCTGGTATAATGTATCATTCATTAGGTCATATTATTCATTTTTTATACGCACTGAGTTTCAATTAAATGCTTTCGACCGATAAACATTTTCGAATTTGTTGATCATCTGTTAACGTTTGCTGGACTGTGGCAGTTGGGGCGGGGTCATTTCGACAGTTAGTTGGTACGGGTCGATTTCACGGTGGCACCGTTAGTGACTACCAGATCTCGCTTTGTTGAAAGAACTCAGTCTTAGTGGTGTGCGGATTTCAGAAACATCTATCCGCGTGCAAACTCCCATTCCGTTAACATAAGCTTGGCCTGTCAGTTTTCACAACGAAAGACGGTCGCCGGTTCGCATTTTCGGTGATAATGAAAGAAACTGATACATTTTGAACTGACTTTGTGGTAAGTATAATGATCACAACTGGTACGTCATGTAACGTTGAGCGTGTCTAAAGACATTCAATTTTACTTACTCATTCATCATTTCCATGCACACAGAACTGTCAATACGTAGGTCTCTTTAGCATAGGCCTATTGAATTATTTTTTTATCGTAGCACGAACATTTCTGACTAAGGCTACCAGAACCTTGTTACGCCCGCGTATAGGTTGCAATAGCTTACCTCTCCACTTACGTTAAGTTACATATACCCTCTTGGTCCTGGAGTACCGCCGCTTATATACTGAAGATGCACCTGTTTTGCTGACCGTTGAGCATCGGGGCATCGAGGACTGTTCTGTTGCTTTAGACTTTAGAGCATCTATACAAGTCCAGAAAATGAAATGCATTTACTTGCTTGTTTACTTACTTACAGCTTGCTGATATGCATGTTCTCGTTTCCTGGGGATCCTATTCTTCGTCCGGCGTCCGTCCGCAGTCAGCGTACATCAGCAGACCGCTGCGGAGTACGCGGCGCTGATCGTCTTCTAAGAGTGCCGTTGACCCTGAAGGTCAGCGCAGTCAAGCGTCACACGATGTAATTGATGCGTGCGTGACGTCACCGCGGCAAGTGCGCGACACACTGGTCTCCGAGATGTAATCGTGATAAACGCGACCGCTTTAATCTCTCCGTGCCTGCACTTGAACCGCCAATTCACAAAGCGTTTTGTTTTAACCTGCAGTCTTCCCGCTGTAGGCTGATTGGCTGCTAGCCTAGTATCAAACTTATCATTGCCCATGTCAATGATCGAACTATAATGAGCTGTAAACCTAGTGTCTTTGATTGAGAAAAAATGTTATTTCGTTGGCGTTGTCGTCTCTTTTAGCCTGCACTGTTTCAGTATTTATACGTGTGAATTAATATCGATGTCATTTAAAATAATAATAATTGTGATAGTTACCGGCAGAAAACTGCCTGTATTAAAATGACTTCTTTCGGTTGTTCGCCCAGCAGGGGGCGAACCACTAAACCGATTGGGGTCAATTTTAGCGAACAAAAAAGTTGATCCCAATTGTCCCATATCTGGAGATTTCCGGTCGGAAAACCCCCAAAAATCGCTAATTTTTGCGACTTTTTCGCCCCACGTGGGCGACTCCCTTAACCGATATTTCTGAAATTCACAGGGTTTATGTGCAGCTATAGTCTCCACATTAGTTAAAAATTTGGTAAGATTCGGTTCATAAATCAGGTATTTATAACTAAAAACTGCGTCGGTCATTTTCCCCCAAAATTTCGGGGCCCTAGCCCCAAAACTAGGGGTCGGATCCCAAAACAGTTGTCTACGGAAGAAAATGGTACGAAAGTCCTCTATCCACATGCCAAGTTTGGTGAAGATCAGTTTACGCACAGCGACATGAGACCGAAAAAGAGAGTGTTTTGTTTTGTTTTTGTCACGTTGGGCGTGGCCTATGTTGGTCTCGCAGACCTGACGCGATGTTTGGCACTTTAACGAAGTATAGCTTCGCCATTTATTGATCGATTTTCACGGGGTTTGAGGCGCTTTTTAGAGGATGAAATATACTTTTAGAGGCCTGCGTCATTTTGAAGTAAATTGTTAGGTAGTGCCACAGCTTTCGCTGAAATCGGCAAAAATTCAGAATTTTTTTCACAATTTCGCAAAAAAGTGTGTGAAGACTGTATAGGCCCTATAATTTTTCGGATACCTCTTTGCATACAGACACAACACCGTATCAAATCTGTGCTTGTAGTGCTAAAATGAGTCGAAACTGGTAATATTGTGAGCACCAAAACCAGCATATAACATAAAATTTTACTTTGCATAGGACAATTTATGTAGTTTTCAGCTGCGCCCTCTATCGGTGCATGGCAAAATGAGTGACAAGCTTGAAAGTGCGAATTTTTTGAAATTTCGCAATTTTATTTTTTTGGCGTTTTTGGTTCACCCTGCAGGAAAGCATCTAGCTATCCGCGCAGAATTATGGAAATTTGCTGCGGGCTAGCCTTTTCTGCCGGTTTGCATTGCCTTCTATCGGCAATGCATTGCGTTTCTAGTTAGGCCTTATATATAATACGTTAATACAAATCTGTTGGTAATATACCATATCTTCGTCCGTGTTTACCTCCTATAACTGAGTCTGATTCTGAAACGTCTTACATCCATATGACAAAACGGAACATGACAAGACGAGAAGATTTCCCGGCTTAGGTTCCTACCTGCAGTCTGCAGAACAGAATATTGCCAGTTCACCACACGTGCAAGCAAATGCGTTGGACAGAATGGACTCACATTTGGTGTTGATAATGTGAAAAATAACCATAAATCCGTTACGGATAGCTAAATTTCGATTTTTTTTTAATTTTCGTTGCTGTCAAGTTATCGTGATTTTGTTGTAGGTACATGCGCTGAGCATGTACCGATCTTCCACCGTACGGCCTGCTTGCACTTGTTAACGACCCGTTTGCGCTGGTGTAAGTCAACCGCAGTAATAGTCATGATTATAATAATTACAAGTAGCACTGGAAGTGGAGTTCATTGTAGGCTAGTTATGATGCACTGGTGACAAACTGTGTAATTACTGCGAAGTCGACGTCGACACCGTTTCAGTTGCGGCTCGCCGAGTGCATGGCGTCATCGAACCGTGATTCACGCACGACGTCTCAACGCAAATTAACTTGTCTCTGTTGATGCCATTTTCACGCCCATTCGCTGCCGATAATCTCAACTGCGCGGCGTCCCACATCCACATCTCCGCGATTTCACCAATGTTTATGACGATCTGGTTTCCTCTACTATTCTGCAAAGTGAAACGAATTGGCATTTAATAACGGCACGCAGATACCAACATTATTTAGCAGTAAACATTAACAATGACAAAATATCAGGCCTATAATATGCTTGCTGTGTGCCCTCTGCGATCAAAACAAGAACGCTTTCCACAGTTTATTCAGTCACAAGGCCTGAATAGTTTCCGTTTATTTACTTCGAGGGTTGACTACAACAAAAATTTTCCTTCATTCATTCAACTTTGTTGGTGTTTAAGTTTGATTACAACAAAAGCAACATTTCTGTAATTACAATAGCATGCAATAGGTACATAGAATTTAAATATCAAACATCTAGCCTGCTGGCAGCCCAGCCTGCAAGTTTGAATTTGAATAAATTGTGTAAAATATTGTTAATACGCAATAATAGGCCTATATAGGCTAGGCCTACATCAGCTTACATGGAATGCATAGATTCAGTGAACTCTGATTCCCTTTAAAGATCAAATGCAACGATTTTGGTTATTAAAGTAAACTGCTCGTCGTCTGTCTTTAATTATAATCAAACCCATTTCAGTATTAAGAAAAATAAAAAAATTGAGCAAATTGTCGAAAAGGCGTCTGAAAGTGCGCAGCCGAAGATTTGTTTACATTTAAGAAGTGATGACGTCATGCCGGGAAAAACAACCAAAACATTCTTCTCTGTTGACTCTATAGCTATTAGTATTTATATTAAGATGAAAATTTACAATGACGAAGAAGATTTATCAGCAGAACCACGGCAACTGTATCTCAACGTAAACAAAACAAGCCATCCTGATATGACGTCACGGATGACGACGATTGCCCCAAAATAACTATATATACTAAAAAGACCATTAAACTTCTATTTTTCAGCATTTCGCGGTGTAATTTATTAAAATTTATTATGCAGACGCGTTTATATTGCAGTAAGCAGCTAGAAACTACTTTACATCAATTTTGTGATTACACCTTTGCATGTCACCTTTAAGCCACAAATTATACTGATTTTGTGTACGCTTATCTTCTTCACTATATATAATTTGCCATTTTTGTAATTTCTGTGCTTTCGCTACATTTGCTGTGGTGGAATTAAGAGTAGGCCTTATCAGCTTCTATATATACCTGTATATATACCTGTATCCATATATAAGGCGCTATGTGTGCCTGTCTCTCTGTCTGTGTCGCTCATAACTCGGGAACGGGTAGGGCGAATGTCTCCAAATTTTCAATGTTGCCCCAGGGCATCCAGGGAATGGTTCTGGGCACAAAAAATTGGGGGTCGTGGGTAGTGGGGCAGAAAATTTACACTTTTGGGGGGTTG
>Ga0126335_1002531_pt1 | contig 10996 bp, 10 predicted proteins | sample OlaspJWI45metaG_FD_108409 | JGI IMG/M metagenome (GOLD analysis project Ga0126335, IMG submission 108409) | Marine gutless worms symbiont microbial communities from Oahu, Hawaii - Olavius sp. 1 OAHU.JWI-45 metaG | ecosystem: Host-associated > Annelida > Digestive system > Unclassified | place... | reverse complement strand
TGTATATAATAACCAAATTCTAGAGTTTCGACTGTTACTGACTACATAGATGTGTAATATAAGATGTAAAGTATATATTTAGAAGTTTTTAGTAAAATGGTGTGAGCATGGAGGATTAGATGATTGGTTCTTATCTGCTTAGTTTTTTTGACGTACTGGATACGATCCTGGCAGTTATGTGACTTTCCTCCTATTCCAATGCACATCACTTAAGAAGTCGGAGCTGAATTCCTAAGCGGATCTGCTTTACGGACACAACTTAGCCTGCAGTTTTGTTGCCACTGTTGCATTTTCACTACCTTACCTGGAAATCCTATACCGAACCGAACCACTCCGAACTTACCGCACACTATATACACAATTATATATTCGTGTTGAATCGAATAAAACGCGCATATAAAAGCTTTTAACAGTTAAAATTGGCAGTTAGTACTGTCAACACAGGAAATGTCAACAATGCGTACACTGTGTTTAGTGCTGTTGCAGTGTGTGCAATATTCGAAATTGCTTTCTAAGTGAAGTTTTCAGGAGGTTTTCATTACTGTTATAATTTATTAACGCCCTACCCTACCGCTCCAGCCTGTATGAAAATTCCACCATGATGTACGAAATCTGTCGCGGTTTTTCTGTTTCATTTGCATAGCCCTAGTTTCCACGGCTGCTGTCACTTCAACATGCGCTTCTTTGCAGCTCTGTTCTGCACTAGGGATGTTAACAAGTCTCGATCGAGACAAGTCTCGAAAAAAATTCTCGGGCTCGAGAAATAAATTTCTCAACGAGAAATTTCTCGACCTGAAATTTGCACTAGAACAGATGTGGGCGTTGAAGTGTCTGCGAACGAGACGCGATGTCTTTGTTCTTTGCTGGCAGTTGACGCCCGCCGCTTCACCAGCCGATTGCGGTGGCCTCTGGCGACGCTGTTGGTGTCTGATTACCCCTCCCACACCACCCCATACCTCTACTGTTGCCGTCTGTCTACCTGACATTAATGGCCTTGCTGACTCACCTCTTTTGCTAAGCCTGATATCTGCCTGGTTTCAGTCACCTACTCTTGGAACATCACTTTCTGCTACATTGTACAATATAATATTATTACTTAGACTCTGTTTATTTTTGTTCATTGTCTTATTGTTTTGTTGTCTGAATAGATTTTCTTACTCATCTAATTCACCACTCATCTGACTCAATAATTTTTTAACATTATCGTCAACTCTTACTGCATTTCCTCTTCCAACTGCTTTTTAACAATGTCTCGAAACTGCACTACATGTTGTTCAACATTCTTCTTGACTTCTGCTGTCAATTTTGCCTCAACAACATTTGTCAATATCATCAATACTCTGCCTTAGCTTTTGCATTTCACTCTTGAGTTTGACTGCTGCTTTATTATGAAGCTAACTGCAAGCAGTCTATGCAGTGTATGGCATGCAGGCATCCACTGCTTGCAGTGTTGTGGTCAGGTTTTAGTGAGCGGGCAAACTGCTGCACAGTTTTGACTTCATCCGTTAGGGTCAGGATTGCGGTAATGAGTAGCTTTGAGGTTAGGGACGGGGTTAGAATTAGGGACAAGGTTAGGGTTAAGGCTGTGTTTTGACTTAGGCTAAGGGTTAGACTGCCAGGCTTTTAATTTTTTCATCTCCTGCTGGTTGCCAGGATTGTGTCCACAACATTTGTAAATAAACGCTTATATGAGTTGTGATATGCATTGCAGACACTTATTATGACAGACACTGAGGAAGTTGTTTACCGGTAATTACACAACTGTACCTTTTTATGCATTTTTGCATTTTGATACCTAGTTTTGATACAAACTTGTGATGTAAGCAGGATTCAGTTAGCTTTTGGTTTCTAGTATTATTTCATTTTGCTCTGAAGTTTACAGTCCATGTCATTTGTCTTTTGTAGATCGTTATGCAAAGCTGTTGAAGATGATGACGTAAGCAGTCTACAGAAACTCTTGCGTGATGTTCATGATGTCAAAATAGAAACAGCTGTACTGTTGTCTGCTGTACATTTAGCTCAGCACAACTGTATCAAAGTGCTAATTACAAATGGTTGTGATCCAGTGTTCCAGTTGGAAGGAACAAGTGCTGTGCAGTGTGCCATAATTAAGAATGATCTGAAAACATTGCTACTACTGGTCGATCAGCAGCACTCACTTGATGTGGTTGATACAAAGCCAGTGGATGTGCGCAGCCATATTTACCGATCATGGTATGCTGATAAACGACCAGTTGATGAAGCATTGTTCATAGCGTCAGGAATTGGCAATGTGGAAGCTGTTAAACTGCTTTTAGAATGTGGATCCAATCCGAACTGCTGCTTCTACTACGATGATGATTTTCTTGTAACTTGTTCTGTACTAGTCGCAGCGTGTCTTTCGCCACTTCGTCATCATGCACCAGACAGTGCTGTGGCCAGTGCTGAGGTTATTGTTCAAGCTCTAGTAAATGCTGGAGCTGATGTGAGCCGTCGATGTTCCACAGGAATGACTCCGTTGCACTGGGCTGTGAAAGCGCGTCTGGTGCAGTCATTAAGACTTCTTGTGATGTCAGGTGCAGATGTCAATGCACAGAGAGCAAATGATGGCAAGACACCATTAATGATGGCAGCAGAATGTGATCTAACTGCGGTGACTACACTGTTGTCTGCTGGTGCCAGCACTGACACCAGTGACCATGAGCACTCTACAGCTCTCTGCCATGCTGTAAGAGCCCAGTCTTTACCCATTGCAGAATATCTCTTGCAACAAGGAGCCAGTCCTGATGTACCTGTGTCTAGTTTTCATGCAACTGGGACGTATACACCACTCTATTGGGCAACTACGAAGTGCAACTGCGCAATGGTTGTTTTGCTATTAAAGTGGGGAGCCAGTGTGCACCAAGCTGTTTCATCATCTTCATCATATATCACTGCATTTCACATTGCATTATGTCTTAATGCCTTTGACTTATTGGATGTGTTCTTGGCTGCTGGATTTGACCGTGCAATTGCCTATAAATTAGTTTGTGGAGGCATTGATAATATTTATGGAAAGAAACTGACTGATCTTCTTTCCCTTAATGATTGCATCAAGCTAGAACATTTACAGAAGCTTTGTTCTGAACTGTCACAACCCCAGAAGTTGAAACTGTTATGTCGGATAACCATCCGACGGCATATGGTGAGTCTCAGACGACTTTGTGAACTTCCACTTCCACCAGCTTTGCGTTCATTTTTGTCGTTTGAAAATCTGTGCATACCATATCTTTAAGGCAGCAATGCTTTAGAGAAAATTATAGGCCTAGGTTTAACTAGAGATGTATTGTTATGATGTCAGATACACATCATTGAACACAAATGCCAATATAGCTTTGCTTTTGTTGACAAACAATAATCTGACTTCGTCATGCAAAGTTAAAAGTTAAAAGCAATAAGTGGGTGATCGAACCACCGGCTTAATTCTAATTAGTAGATGGCGCAGGAGTGTATGAAGTGACAGGTTAACGTAAGCAAAGTCTCTGGGCGAAAATGTTGTTTTCGAGGACCTGACAACACATTTTTGAATACATTGCTTGTGCTACAGAAATAATACTCATAGTCGAAGAATCTAACGCTAGCAATGCACAGGGAACGCTGGAGTACACTGTACATATTATGCCTAAATCGGCAACAACTTGAGATTTCCGCCGCACAACATGCCTGGTTCTGTTGCTTCATCAGTTGACATAATACGGACGATGTCGCAACTCAGAACAAGGTGTGCTAAAGCTTTTCGTGCGAGTGCGACGCGAAAACAATTATTCGCTCAATACTACATGTATTAAAACTTGAAACTAGAAAGGGGCTGAGGCCATTTAACTTCAAAATTTCAGTCAGAATTGAATTTATTGGTGTGGATAAATTTTCATTGTGACCTGTGCGTCCAAGATTCTGAACCCCGTAGGCGCCCCTGGCCCTCGCCATAAGTGGATCGTGAGCCCAGCTAATGCAGTAGATCCCCAAGAGTCTCCCCCGAATAGGACCTCGATTTTTTCAGCCGTTTTTACACAGCGTAGCTGCGTGACAGACACACCATGTTGCTGGATCATCGGTTACAATAGACTGCATGTATGATGTACGTTGTGCGTTCGATGCATGCTAATAAAAAATGCAAACATTGACTGAAGTTTTTGTTATGTCGTACCAATCTTCTTCAACTTCTCAAGCAACCCGTAAGCTAACTTCAAATGATCAAATCCTAGAGGTTTCAGGTTTTTCGGTAAATGAGCCTATATAAACTGACATTGACATCCAGCTAGTGACATTGGTCACTGATATGAGATGTTTATGAAACGTGCTAGCTATAACAATAATCATTGTGACATGCACTCATCACAGCTTCAGCAGTGATGGTATTAACATATTGGACTAGCTGACGTCTGACGATAGTCAAACGCAGTTGCATTGACCTGTATAGTGTGCATCAGAGGTCTGCTGAAGTGCATACGCAGTGCAGTGTAAACTTTTTAAGCTGCATGGAATGCATGAGATGCAGACTATTGTTGTCGATGACCCCGGTGTTTGTCTGTCAGTCTGTCACGCAGCTCAACTCGGCTTCACTATGCAAAACTGGCTGAACGGATTACGGATCAAAATCCAATTGGGGGTGAACACTTTTAGTGTCCCATGGAACATTGTGTTAGATGGGGGTCCTGATACCCCAAAGAGAGGGAGGACATACTTTTGAATTATGGGATCCCCTCTTATCTCAGGAACGGCTGAAGCTAAAGACTTGAATATTTGCACGCATATAGAAGGCTGCGGACCCTAACCGATAGTATGCAAAAGTAGGCCATATGGGGGGGGGGGTCTGCGGCGGGGTCACGTGACCTACTTTTAACTTCTGCGACACCCTACATATCTTAGGAACGGCTACGGATATAGAGTCTAGCACGTGCAGTTGGTGCAGTGTATTCGATGCAGCCTCTACCAAACTACTTTGGCCTCTTGTTAAAAGTGCTGTAGCTTGTAGACTAACTTTAGTTAATCAATCAATCATTTTTTCCGCATGGAACGCTATATCAAACTATAGGCACAGTGAAGGAAAAACAAAAAGCTTTCAGTTTAGGCCTAAGTAATTTTACATTGTCTGAGGGGAGCACATTCCTGCGTGCGGCGCCTTTTCGCCGTTGTGACCTTGATATTAACCCCATGACCTTGAAAGTCGAAGGTGACCTAGATATTCCGAAAAATGTACTTTCACACTGAAAATGAAGTTGCTAGGTTAAGGCATTCGAAACTCCTATGGTACATGAAAAAATACGAAAATAGCTCTCTAGGTCTAGGTGCCTAAGTAAACTCAGTTTTGCATCCCTTCGGGGTGGCTAAATCGAGTACCAGCTTCGGCTGGGGTAAAGGCGGAAAAGTCACTTCTGCCGGGTGGCAGGTAACACTGTGTGATCCCATATGGTAAGTGATTTCCCGTAGCGGTGTGGTGAAGTTTCACAAACTGCTATACTCTTACCTTTACCTTTAGGTCAAAGGTCAAGGTCAAATGTCACCAACTTCGATCTAGCGTTCACTACGGGACATATTCCTACCAGTTACATTGATGGCGCTATACAAATCTGTTTATTATTATTATTATTATTATTTCTGACCAGTAGTTTTTGAGATTTCGTGCGGACAGACACACAGACACCGCCGAAATCAATACCTGCTCGCAGCATAGCTGGCGCACAGGTAAATATGTCTAGAAACCGCCAAATGGGTAAGTATTGAGAAGATGAAATGCGTACATGTATAGACTATAGCATAGTGGTTAACGCCGGTGTTCGCGACTTGAGAGGTTACGGGTTCGACGCTTGGTTTCCTCGGTTCGTGTAGCTGCTGTGGACTGGCATTTACTTGACCAGTGGGCCGTGACGGTTTGAACAGCTAGCTAACAACTACTACGATATCCGCCACGTAACGGTCCTGGGCAGACTGTTTCATCATTGTGGCGCCTAGGCCAACACAGCCTTACATCTTTCCGGGGGTCAGTGAAGGAGAACGAGCTATGGCTGGGAAGGCAAAGGCAGGTATGGTTCATTCCGTTTATGGATGGGTGTGCAGGTAAAACTGTGTGATCCTTTGACAACGCGCGTCATATCTGGGCGTTTCTGCAGTGAGGCTCTCTTACGAAGAGGCCCCATATCAATTCAAGCGTCCGGACCTTTACCTTAAGATCGTCTCTGTCATATAGTTCGGTAGAGTTGAGTGGTCGATTGAAAGTAATTGACTGTTCAAGCTGCTGCATCTGACGACGTCAGTTGTGACAGGTGTCGGCGCATTGATTGCTCGCAGTAGGCCTACTGTCTCCTCATTCAATGACATCCAGCCCACCACGCGCCGATGCACTGCAAGGCTTGTTGACTGTGAATGTCGATCGCTGATAGCAGGATCTCACCGTAACACTGACGCATGCATGCGCGCGTGAGGTTCAGCGTCACTTGATACAGGTATAGCAGTCGTTTCGTTCGTGCATCCAAGTAGGCCCAATGCTGAGTCATTGAGGTGTACGCAAATTTCACATTAGCAGCCAGCCTATATTACAATAACCGCGAAGTGGCTGTGTGAAAATGCGTTGAAAACTGACGTGATCGTTCTCCGGAATATTGCAGATTTTGAGTTTAATACCATAATGTGATACGCGAAGTACGACAGTCGTGGATGAGTGGCGGCGTTCTCGGAAGTCTGGCAATCGTTACAATGTGTCGGCCAATTACCTTTGAACTTATCAACAGTCAGAAACAGATAGGACTAGCTTTAGTCTTGCGGTCCGACTGCTCAGTTAAATTGACAGGAGTCACTGGAATGAAGTCAATTACAGTGAGTCGGACTAGCGCGCGGTGTCTGCTGATAGCGCTGTTAGTAGCTATAGCAGTGAGGACGTCGAACGGTCTGCTAACAAATGCCAACTGTGAAACACACACCAATGATTCAGTGACGTATCACGCCTGCATAGCTGACCCGGAACATATCTTACGACCTGGCATCACCACCTTCAACGTCTCTATAGAGCCGCCTAACAGCACTTGTGGACTGACGCCGCAAACGTCATGCACACTTGTATGTATGTCGACAATGTTAGTCACGTTAACTCCTGGCGTTGTCTAAATTTTTGACTTTGACTTTGGCGCTATGAAATTCATTGCTGCTGCCCTGTTATTTTTTTAAACTTGCCATTTAACTTGTACTTTATGCTATTGGGATTGAATGCTGCTATTTGAGTTCTTAGTTTTGGTATTTTTTCTGGTAAAAGCAGTCAAAAATACTGTGCCAGTGCCCCTATGCTGCTGTTTTGTTTATTATAGGAGTATGCGAGACACGCAAGTGAGTTAAACGCAATGTTAATTTTGTCGAGATTCGATATGTGCGTGTTCCCAAGTGCTGCGAATTCGTGCATTTGGCTACCTGCTGCAGGGTTTCGTAAGGACATGCAGCATCTGCAGCAACGCCGACACATCACTGCGTCACCCAGCTGAGGCAATGTTCGACGTCCAGAACAACCATGCCGACCTGTCCACCTGGTGGCAGTCGGTCACCTGGTACTACCTCGGCCGTACTCCGGTCGTCACCATCTCACTGTCGTTCGGCAAAACGTTCCAGCTACAGGATGACGTGGTCGTTGTCTTCAAGTCCGCCAGACCACAGGAGATGGTGCTGGAAAAGTCGGTTGACTTCGGCCAGACGTGGTCACCGCTCCAGTACTATAACCGTCAATGCAGGTTCGTCCGTCTGCCGTTTCTTATCTCTTTGTTATCACAAACGGCAAACGCAGATGGATATAAAAAAACACAAAGTATGCATAAACAGCACAATGCATATGCACACAAAACAGTACTTTTATAGACGATGTTTTTTTCCATATTTATTTACCTGTATTGAGACGATAGGCCTACGTCTACCTTCGTCTCGTAAAACAACTAATGTGCTCGCTACTGTGGTACGAGGGACTCCGAGAGTCCGAGAATTTCCGTCAGCGGTTTATTTGGCGCGAGGGGTTTTAGCAGCTTGAAATATACCGAGTTCAGGTATAGCAGCAACGTAGCCTACTCACCGTGACTCGTGCGTCGAGCCTCGTGTTCAGCATCGTTGACGCGGGCATAGCAAAACAAAACGGTTATGGTTAATGGTCCACCAAGCATCTGATGTACAGTTTACGTAATAAAATATCTCTAGAATTCAGTATACACTACTGTGTCATTGGCCTTGCGATGTGGCTAAGCTATGCTAATGGTAGAGTCTGTGGCTCACCAGGACAACGTACAGCTTCGCCATCATATGATAGAGATCCCGCGGGTTCATCTAGTTTGGCAACCGCAGTAATCTTGCCAAGATACCAGTCTAACACCGTTCACTACAGTGCTGCAGTGCACTCGTCCAGTGCTCTGACGTGTGTTACGTGTCACCCTCTCACTTATGGTCTATTTAGTTCTTAGCCCGTGTGAAATTCTTAGAATTATCAACAGACAGCTTTGAAAACCAGAATATAACTTTAATAACCGGCGTAATACGACAATGATCAATGATAAGCAATGATAAACGATAAAACGACGGTAAAATGCGGCAATTATGGCTCAATACAGTGTCTAGGGAAGTATTAACAGGTAAAAAAGGAAAAGAGTCTATAACATAGTATGAAATCCAGAATGTCACCAAAAAGATGTAGCTAGCGGCAAGCAGGAGGCGCAGAGCAGCAGACGCGTCGTGGCAACTGCGCAGTAGGCGACACCGACAAAACGGACTGCTGGCGTCGTAGGATGGGCGGCGAACGGTCGGTGATGGTCGGCGTCAGTCGTCATAGTAGTCAAGACTTGAACTGGATGTGGTCAGTGTATCGTTCGTCAGACAGCTCACGGCAGTGTCACGGCCTGGCGTAAAGCACAGTAGATCGACTCAACGGTCTTCGCCCGTCGTAGCCTATCACCCACAGTACACACTGCACGAACTCCGAGCTCGGCGTCTATCCAAGACTCACAGCACTGTCGATCTTTATTCAACAAAGTCGGACATGAAAGTGTCGTAAAATCGCGCCCGAGTTTGAAACAGAGCGGCGGCCACGTGACTTCTAGTCACCGGCCAGCAAACAGAACAGGTGAATAGGCACAGTAACTGGCGCGGGGCCGCGCGCGAGCGCAGCTGCGGCGTTCAGCGTATGCGTAGCGTACACAGTGACTGGTATGAAGAGGCACGCATACATGTAAATATGCAAATCAACGATATCACTGGATATTAGGCTAAAAATAGTACAGTAAGGAAGGGAAGGCGAGAAGCCTATCACCACACGTGGTTCGCAACTTCGGAGTTCGGAGTCCTGTTTGACTGTGAATTGGCTACAACCAGCCATATCGCGAAAGTTGCCACCGTCTGCTGGTATCATCTCCGACGGCTCCGACAGCTCCGTAGTTAAGTTGATCGCGATGTGATTGCTCCACTAGTGCTATCACTGGTCATCACTCGCATTGACTACTGCAACGCCGTACTCGCCGGCCTACCAGCGTCGTCGCTGGCACCACTGCAACGAGTGCAGAATGCAGCCGCGGTTGGTACTGGGTCTCGACCGACCAGCACACATCACGCCTGCGTTGAAGCGATTGCACTGGCTGCCGATCAAGTACAGTCTTGTTCAAGCTAGCGGCACTGATGCATCGTTGTCTACATCGCTGATGTCCGGCGTATCTGACGGACATCGTCACAATTAATGACAGTGACACAGCAGTACGTCGTCTCCGGTCATCGACAACACGAGCCGCTTTCGCGAAGTGAACTAGGACACAATTCGGTCGAAGAGCATTCTCTGTCCCTGGCCATGATATCTGGAACAGTCTGCCACCAGAGATCAAACTAACCGAGAACTTTGCCACATTGAAAAAGAAACTGAAAACTCATTAGTTTGACATTGCTTTTTCTTAAATTTAACTTTGATTAGTTTTATCTAATTTTAGTTTGTTATTTCATTTTTAAACTTTTTATTCTACTCACTCACGGACTGTTATAATGCACAGTTGTTCTAATGTATTTTGTAAACCGGGCAGTATAACTGTTATGACGATGATGATGACGATGGTGCCAGGGCCTCGCGCTAATGGCAGAAGACGATCACAACATACAGATGATACGTTGTGACGTGACTGGTTTACGATGCAGGTCTCTGTTTCAGTCCGGTGTAGCTTCACGCCGAGTGACTACTGACGCCCCAGATGCTGTTATCTGTACGTCAAAGTACAGTCGTGGCCTGCCGTACACCATGGGCTCTTCTGTCTTCCCCGTCACCAATGACCGGTCAGATTATTCACAGTTTTGGCAATTAGCGGTGAGATTTTAACTGCTAGATTAATGTGCATTTGTCTTTGAATCTTTCACAACTTCTATCTATAGTTCGTAGGCCTATAGGCCTACTCGTTTCGTGTCAATAATAATAATAATAATAAAAATAACAATAATAATGTCTTTATTACAATTGTAGACCCAGACAGACCGCCACAAAGTACAATCAGCAATAGTCCTAACATCTGCCACGCAGGACAGTACATTATAATAGAACACAAAGGATCGTATGTTATGTACACAACACAACACACGCAGTTCAGCACGGTAATATAAGCAGCCATACAGCGTCGCTAGGTTTAGTCAATGCTGTAAATTAACAGCATAACCTGCTGTTAACTTTCCCGGTTTTACACCGGTACTCATCTTGCCTACCCCGGAGGGATGACCAGGCTGAGTTGGCCTGGGTGGCTGATTAAATACCGAGAGGGTGCGAACCCGATTCGACCTCGTGAACGTTACCCATCCCAGTACTAACCGGGCCCGACGTAGGATAACCACGTTGATCGAGACCAACGCGCTACCGCTACACCAAACCACCACCATGCTCCGGTCCTGCATCTCCGCTCAGATACTGTGACTGCCAGTGATCACGTACGGGTGCTCGGAGTCACTTTTTCGTCCGACCTGAGTCTCGAGAGGCATGTCTCCAAGACGTGTTCAG
>Ga0126335_1002530_pt1 | contig 10997 bp, 7 predicted proteins | sample OlaspJWI45metaG_FD_108409 | JGI IMG/M metagenome (GOLD analysis project Ga0126335, IMG submission 108409) | Marine gutless worms symbiont microbial communities from Oahu, Hawaii - Olavius sp. 1 OAHU.JWI-45 metaG | ecosystem: Host-associated > Annelida > Digestive system > Unclassified | place... | reverse complement strand
TTATTGTGGAACAAGATAATCTGCTGTGAATGTACAGAATGACCATCAAAATAGAATCTAATCTCGTATTAGGGAGTCAAATTTTTTGGTTGTGGAAGATGTTTGTGTCATCTGTGACTGCATTTCCTTGCGTAGTTCAGCGCTTACCAGACTTGTCCAGTAATGAAATAGAAGTAACACATTACAATACTTAAGTAACATTTAGGTACTTTTTTAAAGTAACGAAGTACTTCAATGCAAGAGTACTTTTTACTTGTAAGGAAGTAACTTTTGTCCCATTTTCTTGTACTTTTACTTTGTTACTTTTTATAATATGTTGATTGTTACAAGTATTTTTTCGAAGAAGCCATGCCATGCTACAGTGAGATTTGATATCGTGATGGATAGTTTGTCGATTTGTACGATCTCTTCCATCATTTAGTGCAAACTGTGTGCCTGTTTTGCGATGTAGGCTTACCATTTGTAGCATTATGACCGCCCATTGACTTCACAAGACTCAATTTAGTAGTTACTGTAACAAGTAGACTCACAGCATTGCACACTAAAAGTTTATTTTCTGTGAAATTTACTTTTTACATCAATTACTTGAGTAGTTTTTCCATCGTTACTTTTTTACTTTTACTCAGGTAACTTTTTTGGAAGGTACTTTTGCTTTTACTTGAGTAAAAAAATCGAGACTTACTTTTAACTTTTACTCAAGTACTGATATGCAGTACTATGAACAAGTCTGGCACTACCCTCCTCCAACCCCCTTCAGCCCTGCCCCTATAATGGCATGAAACTTGGCATCTTTGTAGAATTACAAATATTTGCCGTTAATTCGCTGCATGTAAGTTCAAACTAAAAGTTGTCTGTTACTGTTGTGGCTTAGGTATCATTATCGGGCATTATCATGATGGCCAACAGCCTGGCAACTGCAGGCTGCAGGTGGAGCGTATCCGTGATTATCTCCTCCAGAGTAGCTACTGATGTATGTGCCACTGAAAGCCATTTAGTATTCTTCACTGCTTGCCTTGTGTTTGTTGGTGCTGTCTTTTATTTTTAGATGTCAGTTTTTGTATTTTAATGCCAATTCGTTAGAAACAACTACTAGCTGTTTACTGTGCTTTGTCTGTGTTCTGTATGCTGTGTTCAAATGTGTTGACAAAAAGTGAACTTAGCTAAGAGATTATCCACAATTCTCAATATACTCCAAAGCATACAAGCCATGCACTGGCCGCGGGGAGGGTCGACATCTACCGTGTTGGTTCAAACTACTGTAGACAGTCAGAAGTTCCAAACTTAATTTTGCTAGCTGAAAATGAAAATTGTGTTGTCACACTTTCACTTTATCTAGTCAAATATTCCTTAAATAGACCACTTCTCATGTACTGAGTAGTAACTGGTAACTGGATGTATTTCTGCAGTATACTAAGACTCAGTGGGCAACATTTGGTGTGGTTGTAGTATTGATTACTGAAGATTTGTGGTTGGTTGATCTTCAGTGTTGAGAAATGTTTGATGCAGTACAGTACTATGCTTAACTCAGTAACAAAACACATTTCTGTTTTTAACAATAGAATTTATCGGACTAAAATGTAAGTTTTTTATAGCAGCGATGTGCTGTTATAGCTTGGTGACATGTAATTATACATGTTATTGCTGTATTTGTTGAGTAGTAATACCATGCCAGTACATTTTCAGGGGAGGGAGAAGATCTGAAAATGCATGCAGTTTGTATGTTTTGAAAATACATGCATTGATAAGTGTGGGTAATCTTAAATTAGGAGTGATATGTGCTCTTACTAACTGCTGTTAATGCAGATATGTGTTATTTCAATACAGTCTCTAAAGGTGCTGACTATTTTCGCGGTTGTGTTTGTACATTTATTGTTATTGTACATGTAACTGAATTTCATTGTAGACTTTGCTATATTCTGTGTCAATGTATGTCCATGTGTTGTTTGTCTTGCTAAAGTGGATTATTGGACTGCACATTGATCTGAAACTGGCCTTTGCCCACAGTAGTATTTCTGATGGTCTGCAACAGTGGTCGAGTTAGGGTTTCACAGTGTGTCATAATACTGTAACTTGTATCACAAAGGGTTCTTTAACCCTGTTCAACTCTGTAGAAGTTACATTTTGCGTCTCTTTATTGAATGGCAATAATATGTTGTGTTGCTGATTATTACAGTATATGCTTGTTTAATGGCCTTAATATTTTGTGCTGTGTAACAGATACATGTAATTTGAAGTTGGTAGATTGGCCATGTGTTGAACATTGGACACAGTTAGGGAGGTTCTGGCCAAGGTGCCAGTGCACCAAAAGTATACCATAGTGCCCTGTAAATTCCATAATGGTCTCTTGAATTTTGCTTTAGATATATGCCCACTTGGGGGCTAAAGCTTGTGGTATCTGCCGATTCTGATGGGTTAACATATAGCTGCTGCAACAAAGTTTTCTACTATGCAAGTTGTTGAGATGTTATTGCTGTGCCTTCTCTGGTGCTATTATGAGTATTAGTTTATGCTCTGCCTTTTGCCATGTTATTCATCTGCTATTGAAACTAATGAACTGTCTTTCATGTGAATGTACTTAACTATGCCAATTACAGTTGCCTGTGGTTGTGAGGCTTAGCAGCAGTGATGTAGTCAAGATATTTGTCTCAAGGCAGAGACAGTCTTCAAGGCAAGACTCAAGACAGACAAGACTGAGGCAAGATAAAGGCAAGGCAGAGATCTGGGTGCTGAGGCAAGGCAGAGCTTGTAACAGTGCAACAGCCTAGTGTCAAATGTTAGCAAACATGCTACACTTATGGAACATGCATGCATCTTAACATGCACAAGATGCAGAAATATTTATTCAGTAACACGGTGAAAGCAATAGTGCATATTCAGATCAAAGCCGAGACCAAAAACATGCAAGGTGAGATTGTAGTTGAGACCAAGGCAGGAGGCATAAAGCCAAGCCAATGCTGAAGAAGTGTTTATGAGACCTAGGTGAGTTAAGGCAGAGCCAATGTGAAAACAGAGGAAATTTGCCTAGACATACCTTAAGCCGAGTCAGCTCCTACAAGGGCTACATCACTGCTTAGCAGTAGCAGTATTTATAGTGTCCGCTTCATCAACAGTATTATAATAGTTAAGTAATGATATCTGTGCCTAAACGTACATTTTGCTATAGTGAATGTCTACTGATTGATCAAGTTGCTGTTGACATCCGACTCGCTGTTTATGGCAAGTAGCCTAATGGACTGTGTTAGTAGAATGTGGCCTTAATGTCGATTGCTATGATAAACTTTTGTACTCTTCATGGACTGCAGAACCTATATGGCAGGGATGGACATTTCTGTCCATTTTTGAAATGGGACAGAACTGAGCCGTTTTCCAGACCGAATGCCATGCCACTAGTCCGAAAAGAGATAGGCATTTAGTAAGAATGTATTGTTACAGTGGGCCTATGCACATCATTTTAGCGTTTTACTTGTATAACATTAAACAAAAGGTCATCTGAGGCACTGTTTTGCATATAAATTTGCACCAAAATGCATTTAACGGCCAGGCTCTGCCAAACCCATTGTGGTAGCTTACCGCACTCCCCAGACCCTCTAGCTGGATTTAGAGACCAAACTTTTAATGGAAGCGAAAGACAGGAAAGGTAGGAAAAGAGAGGGGATAGGAAATGAGGGAAGGAAGGAGCAAGGGAAGGAAAAACAGAGGGGGAAATTGTCTATCCCAGATTCTCAAAGTTTCTGCAGTTTATGCTACTTTTGCTAGAGTACATTACTAGGAAAAGAATGTGTATGCATTGGGTAGATGGTGCAGCATGTCAAGTGTCAGTTCATAGCAAAAAACTTGCTCCATGGTTGGCTGTCAACTGAAAATGAACGTACGTGTACTGTATTTGCAACTTTTGCCATAATAAATAGCAGCAGCAGCATGACATGAATTTAGTTGTAGCCAGTCACCTTCAGCAGTAGTCAGAGCGTGTGAGAACAGGCTTAACATTCCACTTGACACATTATAGGTCATTTCAGGGACAATTTTTACAGGTCAGATGACCCAACCAATTTCAAAGCACTGAAAGCACAGTCAGAGCACGTGAGCAGAGAGGGTTAAAAACTGAGTGAGATGGAGTGGCGAGTACGGTCACAGAAATAGGTTTAAGCGCGGAGCAGCAATTCTACCATGCATGCTCTGCTCACATGCTCTAGTAGCAGTTGACTTTACCAACACAACATTCAAGCATGGTGCCTTTGGAGGCAATGCTGCACGACTTTTGACCAGTTTCGAGGGCTGTTTTCGGCAACGAAACTAAAAATGTAAATACTGAAATTTTCTCTGTCCACAAGACGGCCTTTAATAAAGACAAAACCATGCATCTACACAGCAGATTGCAATCCTGGTAAAACAATAATTGTCAAACAAATAAAAACTATAAAACTAGTATTTTAATATCAGTAGCATAGATTAGTGAAACTGGAGGCTTTTCATGTGACGAACCAAAGGCGATACTCGGCATCCTATGGTATGAATTTGTCACAAACGAGGAAGTCGCCACCCTCTCACAGCTGCCGTATATAAATGAAGCTATAAGTCGGAGGAGACACTCTCTCTCTGGCCACGTCAGGCATATGGATCAGGCTGCTCCTGCCCACCAAGCTCTACACCTCTCAGTCGCGCCACGACAGGGCTCGGGACAGTTTGGCACCTGGAAAAGACAACTGGGCCGTCCGCGAAAATGCTTGGTGGAGCGTTTAACTATAAAACTAGTGAAAAAACGCAAAATCCAAGTTCAGCAAAATAACGTGCAGCAAGGGAAGTGCGTAGCCATGGATTCCATTATTTCTTGTCATCAAAATTGTGGATATGTATGACAGTGTTGCAAGCTGCAGAGACTAAAAATTCCAAGCAGGTGACATTATACTATACACCATATAATACATCACTAGACATTATGAATATCTGACACGAGACAAGCTGGTTACTGTACACGTCATAAAAGTCAGAACTGCAGAAAAAATAAGTTTACACCGACTCAGCTGTATACATGCACACTTCACTCATAAAATAAGTGCAAAGTAACAGTTAGTAATTTAAAAAGTAACTGAATAAATAAATACCCGGTAAGCACCTTCAATCAAATGAGGTACAATCAATTTTAAAGAAAGTTGTTTTGGTTTACAACTATTTTACAACAAATTTTTAAATACTTCCCAAGTCATTACTGTGTAGTTCAAGGATTTAAGAAATGCTATAAGTCTGACATTAACTTTTCTACCAATGGAAATAATTTATATATGTAAAACAAAAAAGTAATATTGAATATAACATATTCTCTCTGTAAGTTATAGCAATCCACAAGTGATGTGAATTGTTTGTAAAAATTACGTTTTAACACAACTTAAGTATTAAATGCAAAAAAATGCAGACACAACTGGCCACCTGGTTAGGAGGTTTGCAGTATCCAAACTGACAAACAACACCAGCAGTAAACAAAAGGCACACTATTATCAAATGCACTGCAAAAACATGTTAGATGAAAAGAAATTGTCCTTAAATCAATTTAGTTTTCTCAGATGAAAAGTTAACAAGAAACCAAGTTGCCGTGCATCTCCAGCATAGTAAACAATCATTATTGAAAACACCACGATCTGTCGAGTTAAATTTCTACAACATCAGCATTCAACACATTCTGTTGAGTATTGCAATCAAATACAAACGCAAGTGCTAAATTTAACACAGCACAAACATGCACAGACTGTATCTGCCATGCTAAAACTGTGGCATGTAAAATAACTTGATAGGACTTTACATTAGGTCGTCCATAAATAACATTATAGTATTTTTTAGTAAAATTCAGCCAATCGTGTAACATTTTGTCACAATGCTGTAAATCCTCCATCTGAAATAACATCAAAATCTTCTTTCTACTCATGGCTACAGACTATTTACTGCTGTCTATAGCAATAAGCTCTAAACTTAATGCAACCTGTTACTATTCTGACAATGTTATCATTCTTTGCAGTTTATCATCTGTCAAAAGTTCAAATCACGTAAAACAAATAAAAAAACTTTCAAATTAATGTTTCCACTCAACCAGCAATGGTGCTGAGATGTGACTAAATGTATGTTACTACTAAAACCCAAGCGTCACTCTGAGTGCAACATCACAGCACTCTTCTTCCCACACCCTCAATGTCACACACCATCACAACAAGAGGCCAAAGTAATTGGGCGAAGAGTGCATCGAATGCACTGCACACACTGCATGCGTTGGCCTCTATAACTATAGCCATTCCTAGATATGTAGGGGATAGCAAGGACACGTGACCCAGACGCAGACCCGCATGTGACCTACTGTTGCATAGTTTTCATTGGGGCCCTCAGCCTCACACTAAAATTAAATTCTGTAGTTCATCCACTCTGGAGATATGAGGGAAGTCCCAAAATTCAGAATTAGGTCTGGTGACCCCGACCCCCTATAATCTACTTTTGCATAGTTCTCGTTAGGGCCCCCACCCCTCTGTACGCACGCAAAATCTCTAGCTTCAGCCATTCTGGAGATTTGAGGGGGTCCCAAAATTTAAAAGTGGATCCACATCTAACACAGTGTTCCATGGGCCCCCAGGAGTGTTCACCCCAAACAGCATCTTGATCTGTTCAGCCATTTTTGCACAGTGAAGCTGAGATGAGCCTTGTGATAGACAGACAGACAACACGAATATCGGTAAGAATAGTCTGCATCTCATGCATTGGATGCAGCCTACTAATGTACACGTAAGCCCCTTCTCCTCAGAGAAGGACGTCATTTATGTACGATAACTATCCTCATAATTTGCTGGCATATTTACGCTGCCATTTACAATGGCAACTCTGGAATCAGCACATCATGGAGATACTTTTTAAATTTATTATTATAAAGGGGCACTGTCTGGTAGCAATGTTATGACTATGGTTATGCCAACAACTGTTCTCCAATGTAGTTACAAAATTATAGTTACACAATGCACTACATACTGTGCCACATAAGTTCAATGTTCAAAAAATAGGACACTGGAATAATGGATGTATTCTATGCTTCACAATCATAGAACTCGAGCTGGATGACCCAAAATCAACCATAGCATCCAAATAATAACCAGAATCACAAGAATGTATTGCTGGTATGCAAAACAGGCAGCATTGCTAAATCCCACATGGAAGAGCAGACCACATCCAACAAGCAACCTATGACTGTGCATCACTGTAAAGAAGCACACGTGTAGTTCAGTAACACAGCCTTTCTGACAACTGTTTCTGCAATACAAACATAGAACACAAGCTAGCAGAATAATTAAAACAAATATCTAAAGTGCAAACAAACATCCATAAAAATACTTCAACGGATGATAAGTGTAACGGAAATGACATTTATTATTGGCCCATCACGATTACTTACTTACTATCACAAACACTGCACTATCGCATAGACTGCACCCTTTTCTCTATTATGCCAAACATGTGGGTGCAAGCTGTTATGATAGTACCTCTTCACGAACGTGGCCGCCGCCTGGGCGTAACCAGTAGATATCCCATACTCAATGGGTGTAACCCTATTGAATAGTGATGTAACCCCCAAAATGACGCTAACTGGCTGGGTACGACGTCATAGCACTAAATAGCCATTACATCATCATGCAACGCCACTATATAAAAGACTGACGACATTACAGATCACTGGTATTTCATGGTAGCCGCCTGCAGTGCCTGTTAGGACTGCTGGACAGCACCAAGTGGTCTGTAAGGGTAGGACTGATAATGTGTAGCTAGTACTGCCAACAGCACTAAAGGGCTGTACAGTCAAACAGCACCGATGGTTAGCGACGGTTTGGCAGAGGATGCCATTTCACGTTATCCCAGCTGTGGATTGCATTGCTGCAGGGTAGCACCGACCAGTAGCACTGATCACGTGATAGCTAATAGCACCGATGGCTTCCAGTTTCAGCATGACCAAACTTCACGCATTTACACTATTGCTTTACCTGGATAATTCATTATACCATCATACTTACAACTTCCATTAAATTGTACCAAATGTCCAGTAATGTAATAAATTGTTTCTATGCAGTGTGTTGAAAAGACTATCAATACTGAAAAGACACCATGCTATCTTCGCTGTAAATGGCAGACAATTCAGATATAGAGACAGAACTGTATGAGGAACTAATAAGCCAGTTGAACTATAGGACACCGAGGGAGAGTGAGTGTTATTGATGACAATTCTGTGTTTACTACCATCCCATAGTCTGCCCCGAGGCAAGAGCTAGCTAGTTTTGAAGCATCGTGAACAACGGCAGTGACATAAAGATAACCAATGTTCAAAAATATATTAAACAGATAAAATTGCCTTTTAGTGCTATTGATATCACTTCCTAAAAAATACATACTGTAGCATTTTAATCAACATCACATAATATTCCTGCAACACTTCTTGTCTAAATTACATGCAAATATTTCAGACAGTGAAATCACTCTGGTTTCAAGGCTGGGATTTAAATTTCTGCTGGCAAGGAGTAGCAGCAAAGAACTAAAATGACTTAGCCCTCATCACAGAAATTTCACAAATGGAATAAAATTTGGTAAAATCTCTCATTATCCCACTTCAGGATCAGCTTTTGAGCACACGTAACATGTATCGCTGTCAATGTTTACTACAACAACAATAAATAATAAGAGTGCATTTTGTAATTAAATGAAGCAACTTACAAGTGGCTCAAGTTCCCTCTTGCCGACAAGGTTAAATTCGTTGACAAAATAGTAGAAGTGCTTGTAGCAGGTGTTAACATGAGGTTCCTGCATAACATAGCATTACGTTCTTAACACATTCAAAGCATACAAATGTTAACTCCTTCGTAAAACAGATTACCTAGATATACTAATGATAAACTGCCTGAAAGGAACAATACCAAATGCATTCACCCTTAAAAAGACAAAACAGAAAAATGTCATTTAAGTTTTGCTATGTGTCGACGGTCACATTCGCCATGTTGTACATAACTGCTTATCATTTCCAGACTATTAAAAACAAATATTAGCAATAAACATACAATACATCAATTTTCACAAAATGTTAGCCTTTGTTAGGCAGGACTGGTTTACCTGACAGGCACAATACTTCAACTTCACCTAAGAGTTCAACTGTCAAACCAACCACTGATTTTCCTTGACTTTTCTTTAAATCTCTGATCTACTTTGAATTCTTTGATTTTTTTCATGTTATCAGGAGGGTGGGTGGTGGTTTGCAATGTGTGTATTTTAGATATTAAATATGTTTTAGCTTCCTTGTGTCCAAATCACAATGCGACACATGGGTGCGTTTCTGGCTTCAAGAGAGCTGCTCTGACAGTAAAGTTACTTAATCTCCCTGGTGGTATGAACCCTGTAAAGACAGTTTGTGCAAAAGTGGTACATATATGCTGAGGTTGGTGTCCGTCAGAAATGACACTTTAATTGTTTGAACACGGAGAACCCAGCATGCCAAATCCCCATGGAACTAATTAGCTGCAGCCGGCCAGATGTTGCTGCAGTGCCTGGCTGTCCGGTAACTTCTTCTTCTTGCATCTGCATTAAGAGCCATAGCTGATCAGCCAAGCAACAGCTTCATCGTCAGCAGAGTGTAGTTGCGACAAGCCGCCATGTAACTTCGACAGAGAACAAGAGTCGACAATGTGGGACATCCTTTGCTTTTCACCACAAGTCACAAATCAGTGGCTGCTTGGTTCTATTTCTTCTTACAGGCACCACAGTGACCCTGTGCAGTCTGGAAATGGTTAAGCAGGGACCATTGTTGTTGTGGAAGATCGAAACCTGGTTGCCAAATTGTGAGGTCATCTACTACGGAAAAGTTGACAACCTGAGTCAACTTCAAGTTTTCTTTCCATTGACTTCTGATGTCCACATGTATCAGATCCTGCCACAAAGGCTTCCTGGATGGAAGACAGGCAGGCAGAGGGCTGGTGATATCAGAATGAATTGGCCAATTGTCATGAGCTATAATCTTCTCCATGAGCTTATCTGTGGCAGCCTTTCTACAGAGAGCAGGAGGTTGAATGTTAGCGAAGACTGGTCACCATGGGAGAGGGTGGAACGTAGAGTACTAGAGATGAGATGCATGGTGGAGTTCAACTGCACATCAACCAACCCAGTGTGAGAAGACTGTGACCAAACTGGGGCACAATACTCTGCCACAGAGTAGCAGAGAGCCATGGCAGACGTCTGGAGGGTCTCGGCATTGGCACACCAGCTAGAGCCAGCTAGCTTCATCAGCAAGTTGTTTCTGTTCTCCAGCTTTCCCGCAGTTTTTGTCAGATGTTCTCTGAAGGAGAGTGTGCAGTCTAACGTTACACCCAAACAAGTATGGTAGCGATCGTGTCTAAGGCACTGTCCATCTAGAGACACAAACAGATCACAGCTGGCACTGGTGCTGTGTAGGTAAAACACACTTGAGACTGTCTTGGCAGGACTTGGCTTGAGATACCACTGTCGACAGTAGTGCGACATTCGTGTCAGATCTGAAGACAACCTGCACTCCAGTTCGCTGAAGAACCGGCTCTGCGTAGCAAGACAGATGTCATCTGTGTAAATAAATTTCCGATCGCAAGTGACTGGGAGGTCATTTGTGTAACTGAGAACTATTGACACGTCTGTCTACCTGTTTAGAAGAAATCAAGCTGCACTTTTATATGCTGACAGGCCTACTACTTGAACAAAACATTGAGACACAATTTCATGTAGGCCTACCACATTTACATAGGCCTGTGCATAAATCGAGTTGTTCAACAACAAGGAATAATATTTCCTTGGCCTACACGTCCAGTTATCTCATTTATCTGTGCGCTAGTGATTTAATGAACAATATTTTCACACTGCTCAACTTTATTATTATTATTATTATTATTAAGTACAATGCCTTCAGTGCTTTGATGCTGTTGGTTGGGCGGCAGGAAGGGCATCTGGCCTGTAAAAAACCTTGGGGG
>Ga0126335_1002529_pt1 | contig 10998 bp, 8 predicted proteins | sample OlaspJWI45metaG_FD_108409 | JGI IMG/M metagenome (GOLD analysis project Ga0126335, IMG submission 108409) | Marine gutless worms symbiont microbial communities from Oahu, Hawaii - Olavius sp. 1 OAHU.JWI-45 metaG | ecosystem: Host-associated > Annelida > Digestive system > Unclassified | place... | reverse complement strand
TCGGTGGCCAACTGGCTTCCTTCAGTGCTTTGACGCTGTCGGTTGGGTCATCTGGCCTGTAAAAATCGTCCCCGAAATGACCTATAAAGTGTCGAGTGGGACGTTAAACCTCTGCTCACTCACCCCAGCTAGTGAATGATGACAGTAATTGAGTTAAATACACCAGGATATTGCATTTTAATGGCAGCTTTTATACCACTGTCCACCAATAGGTGACAGTGGCATATAGCGATCGGCCAGTGTCATCTGTGCATCTGTGACAGCTGGCTTGCTGGAGATTTTCTGCTTTAGCCAAGCGATTCTTCGTTCATATAATGCTTATCTGTTATGTTGTTTCACCAATATAAAATGCATGTGCAATGGTGCATCACAAAATGAGGTGGATGTTGCATGTGTAGGGTCAGCCTATATTTGTGAGGTGTTCTGGTGTGACAAGTCTACCATCCAGCCAGTTGCCCAGTACAAGACAGCTATCGAAGGTGTCTCCAGTTCGCAGTGAAGGTTCGCCCCAGTCACATCTGTTACCAGTATCAAGCATATGTAGTCCAGTTCCAGTCATGCAGATGCCTGCAGTGTCATCAATTGTGCCTCAAGGAGGTCTCGTGCAGCAGCCAGCCGTGATCAACCCAGTGCTTGTTAACACTCGGCTTCCTGCTGTCCAGCCGCCAGCCATCACTCCTCATTCAGCTGTCATTGGTGTGCCATTGATCTCTCGTGCCTTATCTGCACAGCATTATACTGACCAATAACACCATACATACAGTGTCAAGCTATCGCTAATGGTGCAGCCTCATGCGATCACCAGTGTAGCAGATGTTACCGCTGAGATGTTAACCACAGTCAGATGCTTTGGCTTTTCTCCGGTTTGTTACTCCAGGTTAACAATTATGGCAAGCATTCTGCAGTAAGGTTGTTACTGATTACAGTACTTTGTAGATGACAGTCTGTAGTCGCTAATCAACTGCTCAAGTGTGATGAGCCATCTTTCTGTGGACATGTAAATGTTTGTATACGATACCGCCATACTACTTGTGACAGGAAAGCAGTGCACGGGCTTATTACACTGACTGCTGTTTGAATTCATTCCCTCTCAACCTTCTCGACTTCTCTGATCAGTGATGTTGCTACTGTTATAATACTCCAGCTTTTGTTGTTGCACAGTTCTTTTGGCAGCTTACAAGTCTACCAGTTTAGGTTTTGTTGCATTGAGAGAAATACTTTAAAAAGTCGGCAAACTTTGCATAGAGATGGTTGCATTGAGTTTATTCATTGTAACATGGGAGTAGTAATGGTTGGTAGCAGCTCCAACAGCCAACTGGCTTCCTTCAGTGCTTTGACACGGTTGGGTCATCTGAAAAGACCTATAATGTGTCGGGTGAGGCATTCAGCAATTACTCATGTTCTGAGACTTCATCTGCCTGTGAAAGTCACTCTGAACCGGTGAAGAAATAGACATTGCTGCCTATAACAGCACGGAAACAGCCTCAACTGTGTGCTTCACAGATTTAAGCACCTTGTTTTACTTATTTATTACAGTATTCATGCATGAAATTTTTGCATGTAGTCACAAAACCTTAGTTCATTTTAAACAAGTTGCATATGGTACCTTGTTAAGTTTTAGTTTTATGTCTTGTTATGGTTTGCTGTTGGCAGTAAGCACAATTGTATTGTTGCAGTATTGCTGTTGTACATTTTGTGTCACTTCTTTTGCTTCTTAGAGAGAAAATTTTTCTGTCAGCTGGTGACTGTATTTACAATAGCAAAAAGGTGTCGTTAACATTGTGCGAGTAGCATATTGTTTGTCATTAATGCTGGATTGTACAATTCTCATTTCCACTGCGACAAGCCAGTGTTAGTGGTTTATGTGTAATGTTTAATACAATTTTATTCCTGTTTTTTGCTTGACTGATAACACATTGTGTTAGGGAAAGTGTTATATTCAGTGGATGTATTTTATATCTCCTGAAGTGGAGTATGACTTTTTGACACATTACTGCATTTTATTCAGATGACTGTACAACAAGCGTCAGTGATTGGTTTTGGCAGTACATTTGTACAGCAGCATTTTTTAATGTCAGTGTAACAGCAGCTGTAACATTATAACAGTAAGCGAAGATGAGAAAATGTCGATAAAATAACGTACACTGAAAGTTAAAAATGTCTCATAGTGAATGGCAGCTGCATGCCAAGTTTCATTTTTGGCAGTTTCTAATTTCTAGGCAATTGCATTGATAGAAGTGGGAAAAGTGCACCAAGTCCTTCATACGTCTGCCATCACACAGATGCACAGCTCGACCGCTATTTGGCTCTGCTGCATACTGCAGGGTTTTAGCTAAGCTGGTTTGATCAGCGACAGGTTTCAACTGGTTGCAACCAAGGTAAACTTATCAAACCAGCTTACCTAAAACCCAGTCTGTTTGTAATTTACATAAATGCTTTCACTTAAGATTCCTTTCCTTGAAATTCTCTTAAGATTATTTCCAAATTCACTAAAGTACCAGTTCTGTCCCAACCTCCAGGTGACATGTTCTCTTTTTATGCATTTTTCTGCCTACTGGTGAAATATGCATATATTCAATCTGATCATGCCTTAGGCCTGTACAGTGTACATATGATCAGCCGGCGAGGCATAAGGGTGAGCGAGTGGAGGCTCAACGTTCCACCAGCAGTTTATTTCGGGGACGACCAAAGGCATAAGTGTATTGCCAGAGATTTTTGAGTTTTCAAATAAACAAACTGTTGCTAAGTTTCTTGCACTTAAATCTCTCCAGTGGTCCACACCTTGAGTTTACTGTGAGGACTGCAGCCATGGTTGAAGGGTGCAGTGGAAGTATAACTCCATTGTAATGCATAGGCATACTACCTTTAGTGTTCACACTTACCTGCTGCTTTTGACAGGCTGCAAATGCAAAAACAAATTCAATAAAAATACCACTATCATGCGTTTACTGCCAGTTAAGTTGCAAAACATATGACTTCTGCTAAGGCTAAATATGTTAAATAGACAAGACTGTGCAGCTTGTATTTGACGACTTCATATGAACTGGCACACCGGCATTCACACGAGCAACAACTTAGAGGAACAGTCTCGCGAGACCACGTAACCAACAAGGAGTGTGGAATGACTCCCGGAAATACAGCAGAGCAGACATGCAGCACAGTCAGGCCAAATGTTGTATGTAACACTTCCGACAATCCAGTCCTGCATACGACAAATGAAGACAAAACAGAACCGATCACAGACGAGCACAACATGGCCAACAGCACCATAACTGTACACAATACACCACTGACAACGACTGTTCACACCAATGCTACACCATAGCATTCGGACAGTGTTCACATTCTTGTCTGTAAAAATTTTGGGACACATAAACTGCAGTGTACATTACAACAGCACATTAACCCAAATACCTCTATCCCTACAGAAAATTAGTTGTCCTATCCTAGCTCTATCAAACAAGCCATATCATTTGATCCACATATGCTCTACATTTCGGTAATTGGCAAACAGTAACAGTATATATTATAACAATTTATATGCAGTCCTTAACGTCTACACAGCAAACCAACAAATAACTGCTGCTGAACTATGGACAAATGTAACAGAATTTCTGCACAGTGGCAATGACATTTACACTGGGTGCAACTTTGAACTAACAGCACAAACGACAACATTTTCATCAAAATTTAGCAATTAGTGAAAAATCACAAACATCTATAAACATACACTACTCCACATAACAAGGCAGTATAATCCTCGTCTCTATCGTCCTATCCTAGCAGACACAGTTAATGAAAACACGTCGAAATTGGTCGTAAACCAGCAATGGAACAGAAAGCAAAGGGACTGGTTGTTTATGTTCCAATGTTTAGGCAACAGTCTCTCTGGAATTCTTTTCCCAACTAGCTGACATGAGTTCCACTGCCACAAACAGGTGCTCAGCCAATCAATGTAATGACCTAATTCAAACAGAAAAACACTGTTCCAAGCTTTAAAAATCTATAATAAGTATTAAGTAAGTAACATATCGAAAATATGCCTTTCTGGCAACTAAAACTCAAGAAGCTGCCTCAATGACTGTTACACATACATGCAAATAGGCTATTTCAGTGATATAAATGCATTACAAAAATTGCAACATAATTGTACACCTCTTTATTACTATACTTGGAACCTTTATCAGAATATGCAACTGCCAATCGTACAGTCGTTGGCCATCACATTATCCATCACAAGACCTAGCTTATGTCGCTATTGAGACAGCAGCATAGCTTGGAAATATAAACTGTGCACACGTGCCTCACGTTACAACAAGCAAAAGCATACACCCTGCAGCAGAGGAAGAACATCAGTCGCCAAACGTATGACAGCTGCTGTCCAGTACAGTACTTGACATACAACAGGCATTTCATATCGCTGGCAATATCCGGCAAGAAACACCAATGAAATTGGCAACTGCTATAACCAGCAACACGATCAGCAAGCCTAAGTGTCAGTCTGATGCCTTTGTGGTTAGTCTCGACTCTGAAAGAGATAAAGGTTGTTGGTGGCGGCAAGTGCCAGGATATTCTCTGACGGATGCCAGGCCGTGTGAAGAATCTTCTTATTAAAGTCGAGGCAGTCGACGCTGATTTCATCCTTGCGACGTTTGCCAGCTGTACAGACGCGTCGAGGCCGTAGAGGCTGTACCGTTGGCTTGGAAGCATTAGATCCCACAGCTGATTGCATGGTGACAGGAACATCAGCACGAGATGCCTCTAAGATAACATCATGTTGCAACTCGCGGTCAAACATGCGGAAGAAGTTGTTGTACGAACCGGTCATCACATGTCTACAACACGTCAGACAGTAGTAGCAATACAAGGTAAGTAAGTAAGTGAATTTGTGTTCGTGCAGCAGTCCTTACAGCCTAAACTGTCACAGAGGGGCTATGCTAGTGTTTCATATGCTCTACAGAATAGCACAGTCTTCAAAAGTGCACGGAACTGAGTCGGTGTCAGTGATGGGTCTTGAACTGATAATGGGAGCGAGTTCCACCGGCTTGGACCAGAAACAGCAAAACATCTTTGGCCGTATCTCGTTCTTCTGGAGCGTGGCACTACAAGGTCACCGCATAGGGTTAATGTCTTACTCAAAACATTATAGGCCATTTCGGAGATGACCTACCCATATATGAGCATATATGAGGATGTGCACTGGGCAGAACCACAGAATCTGTAATGGCAATACCAATCAACATTGAGTATAATTCAAATACTTGCACAAAAACTTTGAAAAATAGAAAGAAAAAAAACAGAATTTAATAATCCCTAGTAAGCAAAATAAGATCTTTAACTGACTACAGAGGTTTGGATTAGCAACTTATAATTGATAAATACAGTATTACAAATGTATTCCATCCATTCCTTCATACAAGCATGCTACGCATCACAACTACATGAAGTACCTGTCGTTGCCACTCCAAGCGCATTCAAACTTGTCAAAGATGCAGTCATTCTCGTACAATGCACAGAGTTTGCTGCGTAAATGCTCATGCACCGGGTATGTCTCGACAGGCTTTGTGTCCATGTTCAGGTCCCAGACTTTGAGTGAGAGGTAATCACGTGTCAGCAGATAACGGCCGTTGTGACTAAACTGTACATCTGATATACTAGAGATTATTTCGGAGAAGAAGCTTCGATTAGCCGGGTCTTCTGGTTCTTCCAACACTGCATTCATTCATACAACAATATTTTAAAAATTAGTAACTAAAGTTTACAAGAGAATAATTTCCAAAGTGCTAATAATCAACAACATAAACAGTTATGCATGTGAGACACTGCATAAATAATCTATCAGAGTTTTCCATTTTATTAAATATATGCTTATGTTCCAATTTATTCTGAAAACCAAGTTCAATCACTTTCAAGGAACTATAATTTGAAGGATAACTAAATAAGCAAAAATCAGCATTGTTATAAGCATGTTTGTTGTTTGCTCACGTATGGGCTTACATATGTAGAACTAGCAATTTCACAAATGAACTTGCACATACATAATTAAGCATTAACGCTAAACTACAGCTATGGCAAAAACAAACGACATATACTACATCACTATGTAAAGTACTTCTAAACATATGGCCAAAACCAACATAAGTTGTAGCAAACATTTCCTTGACAAAACTACTAAGTAAAATGACAGACAACAAAACCCAAACTTCAAAGTTACACGACGTAATAACACATAAATGCAGTATACAATGCAATAACAAAAGTTATCAACTCACGCTTTGTGTGCTTATCACAAATTGCTTGTGAACGCATGTCACACAGTCGAATTGTGCCCTTGCTACTGCTGTAGACAAACAAATGGCATGCCGTAGGATGAAATTCTGCTGCCGTTATCACCTCCGTCAACTCCTCCATGTTTGCTGGCTTTATATCTACAATGTCTGTTCACGTGGATGGTCAAGGCAAATGCAACAGAAAGTAAGTAAAAAAGTTAAGAGTTTTATATCCCACTCAACACATAATAATCACATATAACCTCTGCAGACATCACCTGCAGTGGTACTGACTACTGACAACCAAACAAACAAGTGACCAAAATCAACTGCCAAATCCCCAGACTGTGGGGGATGAGAACCCTCATTTAATATGAGGCTTCTTGGGTCACCGAGCGTATCCACTCCAAGCAGAATGTTGATCTGCTCAGCTATTTTTGCACAGCCAACCTGCAGACTAACGTCCATACTATGGAGTCATCGATCGCAAGAGTGATGTGGCCTAGAAACTGAGAACACAAATTAGAACAAAAATAAGAAGCTGGTGGAACAGCGCATAATACAATCCAGAAAATATTATAATTCATAGCAGTCACAAAATTGGGTGCCGGTGCATAGTCACACCAGTTTGCAACGGCAGTAAAAGCCCATCTGTACACACAGAACAATGCTGCAAGGATACTGAAACTTTGATCGTTGTTTTCCATATGCCACAGGTTAATGCGGAGATCATCAGCTGACAGATATGTTGCACCATCGCTGTTCACTGAAATAGAATTGATGTGGTAAGTGTGTGCATTGGCAAACACACGGCGTGGACTAGCTTCCACCATCAATTCCATCGGCTTAAACACTGGAACACGCAGTGATGTTATTGATGACGGGTCAACCGGTGATCCCATTTCATCGCGCAGGTTGAAACCATCGGTACGCTTCCGTCGCTCAGACACTTTCCATAGCTTCACAGTCTTATCTGCAACAATATTGTATGCACCACTGTACACATTATCAGAACAATACTTTCAATGTAGGAATGTAAATTTTATTTACTATCAGTATGTAAAGAGTCGCAGGAACTGAGATTAAGGCAGAAGATCTGGCTTTGACCTAAGCTAGTCACTGGTCATATAAAGCCAAGAATTGCTCCAAAGCTCCAGAAATAACCAGACATATAAATGTGCACATCTCTGTAAAAGGTATAATACAATAAAAAAAGCAAAACTTACCATTTGTTGACAGCAGAAAATGTGCTGAATTACACTGCTTCAGCCATCTAATTTTGTTTATCTTTTCCTCAATTTCCAAACTCTTCAAGTAATCAAATTCAGGCTCATGGCTCTGGAATGTACTGTAAACATTGTAGTCAGCTGAACGCAAACCATTCATTGATCCACGGCCCTGTCATCACACCAACATCATAAAAACTACTAATTAACTCAATTCAATACCAATTAACAAAACAATGAAACTACACCATCAATTTTTAAAAATTTCTACATGACTGTTCAAATTAAAAAGAAATAATCCTGCTTTAGCAACTGCTGTCATGTATCAGCAGCAGCCCACCTCTATCATACACTTTAAAAATGCAGGATACATCATAGCAGATGGTACATAATATCATATCAACATTGCCAAGAAATACCACAGCCATTATAGTTATTGGCAAAATGACTTAAGATGTGACAAGTGGGATAACACACAGAGATGAATCTTGTGCGCTGAGTACTCGACGTCAATCTATTCATTCCGTGACCCACACTCTCGCATGTCTGCCACACCATCGCAGACAACGGCAACAACTTTGTCCGACAGCTGCGTGTCAGAAGTGATCTCCGCTAGACATGATGTAAAGTGTGTCTGAGTATGCCGCTCGTCCATCAGTATGTTCGCCAGCGTTGGCGTCCGCATCATCCATGATTGTGTGTAGCGGGCAGTCGGGCTGATATACACAATTTGCCAGACTCATCCATATATCAGTTGTGATGGTGACAGCAGTTGCATGGGCCTGTAGCTCGTCCTGCATATCACATGTCTGCTGACACAGCTGCTTGTATCCCGGCTCTAAGAAAGCTAGCGGAACATGAAACTCTGGCGACTCCACTAATGACATCGGCAGCATGTTAGCCACAATCGTATTGCTAACAAGGCTGGTGATCTGTTCTTGGCAGCTGTTAGAACATGGATGGAGAGGTCCAACACCAAAGCCGCTCAGAGATTGTTGCTGACGGCGCGGCGACGAGTTGATGATGTTGGGATGCACCGGCAAATGTGGGCCATCAGCACACTCGTTGATCCGCCGACACACGCTAGCGACTTCTCGCACAGCTTGCATTTTGCTTTTCCACCGACTGCGTTCTCAAAGTACTGCCAACACTCTGACTCGTTGCAGTGCTTAGCCATTGTGAGACAGAATACGAGAGCATAATTTTGCAGGCTCATTTTATAGACATCTGTCGGATCCAAACAGCCGAGGAGGACTAGCTAGGTCACGTCTGTTCAACCAGGTGTCATTCACGCTTCACAGGGTTAATTACATACAATTGCCAGTGACTACGCGGCAGCATCTGTTAATCAATGGATCATTAGGCCTCCTGTTTGGTTTCAGCAGAATTTCTGCTGGTCTGCTATCAAATGTGCGGTCTAGGTTTACGGCTTCACCTTTGATATTAGCTGACCAGCATTTCTATGCCAGCCAGGGGTTAGTGCGTTCACTCCCGTAATTGCGCTTAAGCAATATTAACAAACAGTCTCTGTATGCCTACACCTGTTAATGCCTTCGACGCTTTTGAGTTAATATGAACGACAGACACTGTCCTTTGAAATTGTGAACTTTTGATGTCAATGGCTCACGCGGGCACCATCACTGCACGATAGTAAATGAATAAGGTCACAAGTTTGTTGTTTGATCAAGCCATGCATGGTACTTCGTGTTCATTTGTTTGTACTAAAGATATCATGGGAATGGCTATCGTGATGCGTGATTGTTTATTTTGTGATCAGCATGAGTAAAAGTCATTTATCAAAATTATCAATATATAAATGCATAATACATTGATAAAAGTTTTTTGATCACCGGTTTCTCACTTTCTTAAATGCCTCCAAGATTTAAATCTGGCTACCATTTAACATCACTAATAAGAATGAAAAATAACTACCATTTGGTCTCTCTGAAAGATAACGACACGTCCGCCTTTATCTCCAGTAGCCAATAACTCACCGTCAGCATTAAACTCGACACATGAGATGATGTCCGCTACAAACATTCATTAATGTAATATACATTTTAAGAACAGTGACTTACATTGTGTCAAAATATACACTACATTATTTTAAAACATTCTATAATACTTTTACAAACACTGGTTGGTAATTCCTACTGAAATTAAAAAATATATATATACTGACAATACTACACTTAAATACGTGTTAGATAGGGAAAATTATTTTTTAAATAACAAAATCCTGAGAAAAACTATACAACAATACAGCATTCAAAATAGTTACACACAGAAACAAAGACATTACAGCATTTTAAATATCAACATCACTACTTGCCTTCAGTGACATCTTCCTCTATTGTGCCTTTAACTTGCGACAAATACCACTGCATATCACCATCTGTTCCTAATGGCAATCACACAACATTTTACCAAGCATATAGTAAGTGTAAGAAAAATCAGTAGGGCCATTAAAGAATTAACTGTGATCAAAGAAATTAAGTCATAAAAAAATCTAATGCAAGGACAAAAAACCATGCAAAGCTGGTTATGTCAGATTCAGTGTTCTCAATCTTCACTGGACACAAAATTGACAACCACACACTTGTCCACCTATTTGTCATGTCACTAGTTGCCAACTATTGCAATGCTCTCCTGGCCAGCTAATTAAGTAGTTCACAAAACAGGCTGACATGCCAACAATTTATTAGATCACTAAACCCATATTTTTTGTGTTGTCAGTGTCTGCAGTGGCATCAAGTAGTGGCATGGTAGACGCATAATGCGGACAATAGATGACCGTGCAGTGGAGAGTGTGATTACCCTCCCCTCTGCCGGTGGCATACCTTGATCACTGCTGCTGCATACATCACTTTTAGGGACATGTACAAGTCTGCATTCAGTGACTTGTAGGACTGTTCACTGAACTGATAAAAGACCATGTCACTAGTTGCCAACTATATCATGTCACCACCACCAGAGCAGAGGTAATGCAATAGGCCTAATACTGCATCTATCATCTATCATTTTACCAGTTTGTCTCACTTGTGGACAAATGGCATGCATAATATCTCAAGTGGGAGAAGGTAGAGAATGGGAGAAACAGACAATGCTGATAATTGGTGACTGCCATAAACACTGACCGATGACCGACACGCTGCAACGTGTAGGCCTATGTATCCTACAATATTGTAATCTGAAACACTGCGATATATCAATTAGAACTTTGCGCTACGATAAGAACACTAAAACAGACTAACATTATCACGGTGTGTCTATACACACGTCTGGCCATGTGTATAGCCATTCATTGGTGTGCACACGGCTGAGTTATTTTAAAAACGGTTAATAAATATGTTTGGTAACACCACTTCCTGTTTCCATTCTGAGATTTGAATTTGTTATGAGATTTTAACATGAAAATGGACTACCTTCATGTCTACAAGTCCTATGGCTGCACGAGTTCGCAAGATTAGTTGTTCGACTCGACAACTAAAGAGTGCCAGGTG
>Ga0126335_1002528_pt1 | contig 10999 bp, 8 predicted proteins | sample OlaspJWI45metaG_FD_108409 | JGI IMG/M metagenome (GOLD analysis project Ga0126335, IMG submission 108409) | Marine gutless worms symbiont microbial communities from Oahu, Hawaii - Olavius sp. 1 OAHU.JWI-45 metaG | ecosystem: Host-associated > Annelida > Digestive system > Unclassified | place... | reverse complement strand
GAACATTATGAAGTACATAAAAACCATATCATAAAATCAACATTTGACTCGCTAAATAGTGAAATCTGACGTTTGTGAAACTTTACACCTAACAATTCTTTAATTAGATTTATTTTATTCGTGGTAAATTTCGTAAAATAAAGTTTTGTATAAGAGTGAAGTTACCCGTAGCAGCCGCAGTTGGTTGAACTACTGGCGCCGCTGCAAACAGAAGAAATACATCATTACTGCTGAAGTTTGAACAAGTGGCAACGCATAAGCTTTTAGGCTTTTTGAACAAATCTTTTAGCTTTTATTACAGAACTGTTTAGTTCGGTGTTTTTATATAAGCTGTGGTTTTGTTTTTGTGTATTTTTATTTATATCGCCTGTAGGTATGTTATGCTGATGCTTGGCGTAATAAACGAATTAATTAGCATTTGTCACGTGACCACTGACCAATATTTAAATTTTCATAAAATACTCGGTTTTCTTTATCTAAATTTATGAACAGTTGGGCAGAAAGTAAGTTTTAAAACAAAATAAAACAAAAGTATGACAAAGAATATTAGGCTATATTATATTGGACAATATTTTAATATTTTACTAAATAGCTTAGCCAGAACATTAAAAGTTATTAACTACTCGTGATCGATTTCGTAAACTAAAATAGTCTCGAAGTAAAGTTACCTGTAACAAGCGGACTGGTTACGGCATTTCGCTGAGCTACAAACAACAGCATTACCAGTACTTGAATGACGAGTTCCTTCATAAAACAGAAATATTTAATTAATTTGTACTCATACTATATTTGTATACTTCTAAAACTACCACTAACAACTTCAGTACTTTACTACCACGACTGCTGCATGTACTGCTGCATTACATTAGGCCTACATTACATTACATAGGAATTTTTTAACATAGCCTCAAGTAAAAAGTAACTGCGAAAACCATCATGGCGAAAGCAGTCTGAAACTACAGTATAATGTCCGAGTAAGATTGCCGAAATAGGTAAGTTTTCAGTTTTCTTTGAAACGCTGGTAGTGATTGTGCCGTAGTAATATCGCCCGGAAGACTGTTCCAGAGTCTCGGACAAGCTGAAGCAGACGAGCGTTCCCCGACAGTAACTAGGCGTGATGGGCGGACAACGAGGTGGCTGGAAGTCGACGACCGGAGACGACTGCGGGATGGGATGTCGGCAACGCGTCTCGGCATGTCCGACAGATATTGAGATGCAATGTGGTGAAGAGCTCGGTAGACAATAACCGCCAATTTGAACTTGATTCGCTCGGCAGCTCGAAACCGATGAAAACTGGCAAGAGTGTCTGTAATGTGAGCCGACCGACGAAGACCAGCGATTAACCGCGCTGAGGCGTTGAGCACAGACTGTAAACGGTTGAGGCGGTAAGCAGGAAGACCAGCTAAAGTGGCATTACCATAATCCAGCCTCGTCAGCACAAGGGCGACAACCAGAGTCTGGAAAACCGACGATTGAACTGTTTCTCATGCTGTAATAGCCCTGGCCGTGTCATAAAAGCGAATAAACAAGCTATGCTTTGTAATAGGCCTATGAAGCTTATTTCGTTTTGTGCATTTGTTTACGCTTACTAAGTTGTGTTGTATGTTTCCTTTTAGCTTTTCGTGCATGCTGTATTTGTTACTCCGTTTCAATTGTCCTTGGGCCAACCAGTACAATCATGGAGTGGATTGTTTGGAAAGACCAGAAATAAATGGCTTTGTGTGGACTTGAGTGGGATGTAAAAGCCTAGTTATTCAGCATTGGGTACTCGCTGTTGACTTATACACTTACCAGAGAGCACACTGCAGAGCGGTACGTCACACTTCTCCCATCTCTTGCGCCGGTCTGTTGTGTAGCACCACGGACCTCGTCCTTTGTTAATGGGCATACGGCAGTAGTTCTGCGCTGCTGCACGGTTGCCGTCAGGAAATTTGTCGTCCGTAACAGTACGGTATGGCTTGTGAGGTGATCTGGAGGTCCAAGCCTGACAGGTTCTTCCAGTTCTGGTTCTGTTTATCGTTCCCATGTACATGAAGTCTTTGTTGAATCGCTGACAGTCTGCAGAATGTAACCAATGCACCAGATTGCACCAAATTGCGTCAATTTAAAAAATCTCCCGGTGGTAATACCCCAGAACCCCCTATCCCTGAAAAAGGGACACACTCGTCCCCAGATTTCTTCCCCGGCTTGGCGTTTAACGCCTCGCGGGATATGTACAATTTTAAATAATCTTTTAATAGTAACCTGCATTGTGTCGGATATACGGACTCGCTGCTTTATGCAGCCGAAGCAATATGGACTCACCGTTCAGGCTGCTAGCCAGCCAAACGCAAACTGGCGGATTAGCGGACGGGCAAACACACGAAATAACACATGCATCGCCGCTCTTATTCGTTATTAGCTCAAATGGTTCGCCGAGACCAAAAGCGTCGTCTCTGCTGACGCATAACAAAGACCAAGAACAATGACCACAATGTTTACATTCAGACACGTGATAATCATTACACACCGAGACCTACACTCACCTTTGCATGGCGGAACATCGCAAGTTTCCCAGCTCACATTCGGATCCGTTGTGTAACACCAGGGTCCGTCTGGCTTCCCGTCAGGATTGCGGCAATTGTTACCTGCCGCTGCACGACTTCCGTCTGGGAATTTGTTATCAGTAAGACTAGAATCGGAAGCCGACATCCACGACTTGCACTGCTTTCCGCTCTTCGTTCTTCTTATCGATCCCATGTATCGGTCACCTCTTGCGTCTTCCTTGCATTCTGAACAAAGTCGACTGCGCATGTTTTAGCGCTTAAAAGTTGCCTAGTTAGCTCAGTTGTTAAGTCACTGGGCTGTGCGCGGCCCAGGTTCAGTCTAGGGTCCCTGCAAGTGGTTTCGCTGGGTTTGACGGGCATGCTATAAGATTAAATTCTCAGGCAGCTGTGAAGAATTTGTCTGTGTCTGAACGGTTTCGTGCCGTAGATTAAGCTTGACTCATGTAGTCGGCTTTTAAGCGCACGTTAATATAGCCAGACTTTTTTTTAAATACATGTAAGCCTCGGCTTGTGTTTAATGCTCGAACACAAGCGCACTAAACAAGACATTGGGAGACTCTCGGTGGCGTAGTGGTTAGCGTCGTCATGAGTTCGATGCTCGTAGCCTGCTGCGTTTCCAGTTGCCCGGTGAGGCGTGATGGTCTGAGCAGCTGATGACTGTGATTGCTGTCACGTAGCGGTCCTGGGCAGATTGTTTATTCACCATAGTGGTGTCTAGGCCAACTCAGCCCTCCATTCCTCCGGGGTCAATAAATGAGGACCAGCTTCGGCTAAAAAGGCAAAGGCAGGTACGATTCATTTCATTTGTGGATAAACGCGTGGGTGGCAGGTAAAACTGTGCGATTCCCTGAAAATGCGTGCCATACCTGAGCGCCTCTGTGATGGGGTTGGGCATGCCATATCAAGTCTGTTTTACCTTTACCTTTACCTTGTCTTATTATTCACGCTCGATTAGCGGAACCAGGTGTGCAATGTTGCCTAATAGTCTACAGACAGAGAATTGATTGTCTTCGCAACAAATTGATGGTATACAAGTTGGATTGGTAACCACGCAAAAATATTAAGAAAAATATACAAGTACAGAGTGGAACTGCAAAAAACGTGACACGTAAATTATGCAGGAGATTTGAATTTCAAGTTTAATAAAGGTAAATGTAAAGGTAAAGTCTTACACTTAGGCTAATATAGTAATAAAGTACGTCATTGGGGAAAAACACACTGACGTATCAATGATGTAATGTTTGCAATGAATATTTATGACTGAAAATGTGGCGGATTAAGTAAGTAAAGTAAAATAATAAACGAAAGATACGTTTTATTACAGAGAAAATGTATTCTGGGACACCAAATCAAGATGTCATGTCATATCACAGCCTTTTCTATGTAAAATAAACATTATTTATAACAACTAATTTTCTGCCTGCTGGTCGGCGGGAACCCCTTGCCAGCTGGGGGCCCTACGCACGAGCGTACCGTGCTTACCGGTTAACCTGGCCTTGCTTTTTACTTACTGGCTGAAAAGCCTTGATTTTATCTTCACTTTTTATCACGTTTGTTTGTTAACAATACAAATCGTTTTCTGCATCACTGTAAGGCACTGGATAACCTAATATACATGCTAATGTGCCAGCCAGAAACTATACGCACTCACTTCACAGGCCACAATTGCGCAGATAGTAGCAATCATTACAAAGCTATAATTATCTTCGCATTTAAGCTCGTAAAATACTGCACATGAGTGAATTAAGTATGTTACATGCAATAAAAAAACAAACAATATACCAGGAGATAGAAACTTACGATAAGGCTCGTTGCACAGCTGAACGTCACACTTTTCCCATCTCTTGCTCGAATCCATAGTATAGCACCAGGGACCTCTGCCTTTGTTAATAGGCGAGCGGCAGTAGTTCCTTGCTGCGGCTCGACTCCCGTCAGGAAATTTTCTATCTTTAACCGTACGGTATGGCTTGTGGGGTGATCTAGATGACCAAGCCTGGCACTGCCTTCCGGTTCTGGTCGTACTCACCGTTCCTTTATAGCCGTCGCCTCTCTTATTCACTTTACACTCTGCAAGCATCCACATTTTTGGATTCCATGAAATAAGCTAAAACATCTCAACCATGCATTGCACTGCATAAGCTTATAACACTATAGCTAGGCCTATCTTGTGAAGAAATTCTACATCAGTTATAGGAAAAAAGGACAATAATCAATAGGCCTAGCGTGTCATCAAACATGCATAATTTTATGACACATTCTCAGACACGTCTCGTTTCTGAGAAAAAATATTTGAAGGATAGATGGAAGGAAAGAAAACAAGACTAAGCACTAGTTTTATTTCCAGTAAATTCAGTAGGGATGCCTTCAGTGCTTTGAAGCTGTTGGTTGGGTGGCAGGAAGGGCATCCGGCCTGTAAAAAAACCTTGTGAGGGGTTGTGGGGGCGCCGTTAGTCCGGTTTGGGTGGCGCCCACAAGACTGTCGGTGCCTCTGCCTCCACTTAATCCTCCCCTGCTCCATAAAAATTCAGAGTTGTTTCTTCTGGTACCGGCCTACCCGGGTGGTTCCGGACCAAAGGCCGTTGTAGTAGTAGTAAATTCAGTAGGGCTAATAACGAAAAACAAATGCTGAAACGTACCCCGCTCGGCATCGCACTGGAGACTGCAAGAAAATACAACAGAGAACATTGCAGTATTACAGAGTTATAACACAACCGAGTGTGAATTACAGTAACTAATAACGCTGGCAACGTTTTAAACGAGAAAGATAATTCTACCGCCACATGTAGCCTATTCCAAATTAGAATCGGAATGCTTCGTTATGTTGCAGCATAAACTGGTTCACATCAAAGTGTGACTATAGGACCTACATCTTAAAACATAATTCGAGTAGACATAAACTAAACTTAACTGCTGTACATTTACACTACAGGTAATAGGAAATTTAAAATAATAATATAAAATGTCTAACCTTACTGATATACTGATACAAGTAAAAGATAAAAAAAACTTTTTAATGAGTAGGATATTGCAATAAAATGAAAAAGTAAATGCTTGTCGTGGATTATAGTGTACGATAGAACATTGAGACGAAATATCGGGTTGTGCTTAAAACGTCGCAAACTTTGACAATAAAATACGTAACAATCAAGCTGAATTAGATTACTTTAATTTATCGAATTTATTTTTGACTTAGGATGCGCAAAGTAGCACTAAAGCAAATTCATGACGTGTTATGCACCACCCGGTATTTAAGATGTAATTTTGCTAATGAGAGAATAGTTTAATATGTCTAGCCAGTTTGTCGGTTCATAACACACCTGCACAAGATGACGACAATGATAAGCGACTGAATCCACATCATTGAAGACAATTTTCCCAATCGTTATTAGCACGGATTCTGCCTTCTTCTTCACTGCAGCACAATAAAACACGCACAGGCTTACGAACAAGTGCCCGTTTTTATCTGTTGACAATTTATTATACGTAGATTTTCACTAGCGCCGCGATAGAAACCGGCCTAAATTTATATTATAATGATGATGATGATGATGATGATATTCATTTGTAAACGTAAACGATGACAGTCATATGACAGTAAATACAGGATCAATAAGGCTATCCAGCGCTTACAGCGACCCTAGCGAAAATAAAAGCAAACATAAAATAGCACAGAACATAGGCCTAAATCAATAGTATCCTGAAATACAAGTGACGGTACAACGATTTAATTAGGGGTTCGACATATGCTGTTGCCCAAAATAGCCTGAAAATGTGTTAAATGTCATAATTTAAAGTGCCTATAATAGACGCTCTTTTTAAAGTCTCATAGTCTCATGCGCCGGAGGGGAAAGATTATAACGGGGGATACACTGGTGTGGCACCAGCAATAAAGCCAAGTAACTGACGTCACACGAAGGTTTTACTGTCTAGCAACAAAATTAATGTCGCTGTTAGGTTAATTTCCATGAATGTATTGTGAGAAATAGTACCTATGCAAATCAAATTTCGGAAAAGAATTTGCCACAGATACAAAATTCCGCCCTCTTCTGACGAAAGCCCTAGTAGTCTGAATAGTTTGCGTGCAGTTGCAGTACCAATCTTGGAAAACTTTTTTGCCTATTTTTGCTCGTTATAAGGCAGCCCAGTAGGAATAATTTCGGGGCAATTTTTCAGGCGCACATTCGTAAAGTCAACCCTAGGGCGAACCTACGAGCAAATTTTCGTCGAAATCTGCCAAGACAATTTCGCTTCCAATCAGATAAAAACATATACTGTGGACGTGTATACATATTACATAAACCTAGACAGAAAAACTGACAATAAAGGTAGCGCCAGCCAATAACCGATGGCCAGAGTAATTTGGTAGGCCGCATCGAATTTTCCCCCTTGCTGTTGGGGGATCAGCCCGATAAAAGCCGTCGTTTCTTTGGTTTAACCGTGGTATTTTGAGATCAGCAAAGTGTCTTATAGCTGCAATGCCTTGCAAGTCGCCAAGTCTCCGGTCAGCTATTCCTATGTTGTATAATGGACGAAATTTCCCCACCATCTGCCTCGTGATAGGGGATAGAAAACATCACAATTTCTCTTCGACTCCCAGGAGTCCTCAACCCAAGCAGGACGTCGATCCGTTCAGTCTTTTTTGCGCAGCAGAGCTGCACGATGCTGCGTTACAGACAGACTGACAGACGCCATGATCGTCGATCGCAATAGTCCGCCTTTCATGCATTCGATGCGGCTCAGTAATGACAGGCCTCTACCTCGACAACCGATGACCGACGAGTGTCGCTGTTTGAGTGGTCCAAATCCAGCTGATAGCGTATCTGTACACGATGACTCTAAACTAGATCAGCTTCCGATACTCTGTTCGTTATAACTAGACCTCGGTGCGAACCCGGTCGATAGAATAAAGCGTTGTTTCCACCGCGCGATGCGCGGCGAGTGCCAGCGAGTCACGTATAGTTCCATCGATCAGGCCTAGGTTTACTCGCCAAGCAACGCATCGCGCGGCGCAGGTATAAACGACTCATTGACCCAACTTTCATAAATTCTGAAACGAAATAAATTTGTGGGTTTCGCTCACGAACAGTCGAAATCGACGCAAGGAGAAAACTCAATAGTAGTAGATAAATTGCAAGAATCCGATGACTGGACTGATGTATCACGGGCCCACACGTCGGCGAGCGTCGACGTAGGCGTATCGACTGTTGTAGATCTTCCATTAATCTTGAAGCAGATGCGATTGAACAGGACACGGTGATCTGTCGATACTTCGTCTTCTTGCGTGCGTGTTAGGACCCATAACTGGTCAGACAAGGCGCCGTTCAACTTCGTCATGGTCAACGGCGTAGGACATCGTTTGTTCTTCTTGCAGGCACCGCAGTGACCCTGTATAGTCGGGAAACGGGCAAGAAAATTTGGTTGCCGAGTTGTGGGGTCATCCACTGAGAAAAATTGACCATCTGAGCCGACTTCCAGTTTTTTTCATTGACTTCAGATGTCCACACATATCAGATCCTGCCAAAAAGGCTTTCTGTGTGGAAGACAGGCATGCGGAGGGTTGGTGATATCAGGATGAATTGGCCAATTGTCATGAGCTATAATCTTATCTACAGTAGCGTACGTAGACATACAAGGTGCGTAAGGTGTGTACACACCCCCTGTCAGAAAAATACGCGATATTTTTGATGCACATTTTCTCAGTGATTTAAATGTAAATTATGACCGCTTTGAAGAAATTCCATTTAATATTGCAGAAAGCAGATTTTTTTTAGCTCAGAATGCACCCATAATCGTTTGTCACCGGGCTTCGCCTGGACCCGCTGGGAGAGCTTACGGCGCTCCCCCAGACCCTATAGCTGCATTTGACGGTCCTACTTCTAAGAGAGGGAAGGAGGAAGGTAAGGAAGAGAGTGGAGAGAACGTAAAGGGTGGAAAGGAGACAAAGAAAGGGGTGGGAAAAAAGAGAAAAAATGGGAGGGGAAATGCTACGCACTCCCTATGGAAAATGTCTAGCTACGCCATCGCTTATCTGTGAGCTTAATCTGTGACAGACTGTCTACAGAGAGAAGAAGGTTCAATGCTGTGGCGAGGACTGGGAGAGGAGTGGAACGTAGAGTACCAGAGATGAGATGCAAGGTGGAGTTCAACTGTACATCAACCAACCTAGTGTGAGAAGACCGTGACCAAACTGCGACACACTACTCTGCATCTTCACGATATCTACGACAGGCTCGAACAGAAAGATCATAGAGCCAGGATCAAGTTTACGGCAGCCAAATAAAGCCAACATTGCGGGTGGCCTCTTACATACTTGTTAAATTTGTGAAATTTGACTAATTGGCAGTGAATGCCGACATTGGCAATTACAGACGTAATATACAAGGTGGCCCAAAATGAACTGCATATTTCCATTTGCTTGACGTTAAATTGCTAGCGGTTTGTGATGACACTGAAATGGCCTTCTATGTGCTGATGTGCCGTTAAGAAACTGCTCCCTCACGATAGAGGTTTGTGAACTCTCAACCGAATTTTATAATTTTTGGCTGAGAGGAGAACATGTTGAACATTGTTTGTAAACTGATCAGTACAGTTTTTGTGTGATTGACACTATTTAGTTGTTTGCCAGCATAATTCATGAGCAAATGTTATCTTGAAACAGCACAGAAAACAGACATCATTATTTCTACAAGGTAGTGTGGAAACGTGCAATAAGTGTTGTAAACAGTACATGCACTGTTTTGTTGGTAATCTATTTAAATGTAAGTCTGCCAAAAAGTATAAAATTTGGTTGAGATTTCACAAAGCTATATCAATTTAACATCCAACAAATGGAAAGGTGCAGGTTTTTTGGGCCACCCTTTCAGAAAAATTTCTTGTTAGTAAACGAGTATCACTGCTTAGGCAGAGAAACTCAGAGGCAAACGATCAACAATCTAGTAGTGTCCGCAGTAAATTCAGTTTAACGACTAGAAATCCTACAGTGATCAATATTTGAGTTGTGCATGCGTCACTACGCGTACATCAAGCACAAACACATGGCGTCCGGTCCGCAGTACTATCATTAATACTCATCATATCTTCTAGTTCACATCAGCAAAAGCATAATTCTGATTACTGTAACTTAAGCACTGGCTTCTATAACCAATAATGCAGTTGGCTCCGTGCGAAAGAAAACAAGACGGAGATCATTATACTTTTGCCCTGTAGTCTTCATGCATACGCTGGTTTTCTTAATGCGAAACGTAAACCGGGGTCATGTCGAGGCAACGCGACGCGACTGAACTGAACTGAACTGTCCTGTACTGAACTCGCAATTCGGTTCAGTTCAGACGCGTCGTATAGCGTCCACATGAACAGGGTTTTACTACTAACCCAGTCATGCGCTTTGCTCGCTAGTTCCGTGCGTGAGTCAGCAACGGCTGAACGTCTTAGTCGACACATTATAAGTTATTTCACGGATGAATTTCACAGGCCAGATGACCCAAGCAACAGTGTCAAAGCACTGAAGGAAGCCGTTTGATCGTTCTGGTCAGACTTTTTTTCCACCAAGAGTGGACTACTTCACCATGTTAGCATTCACGTCAATGTAGACTGGGTTTCAAATAGACATGGATATATTTACGGTATGGACATATTTACCGTCGTTCACGGATATCCATGGATATTATGCAGGTTCACGGCAAATTTGGTTATTACCGCCTCATTAGAATTGTCAGAAAAATGGCATTAGAATATCACTGGCAGGCACAGGAGAGATAGAAGCCAGTGCCTATGGGCAGCACCATCAGAAGCAGCAGCACCGTCATCGTCACTATTATAATCATCGTCATCATCATCATCAGCAGCAGCAGCAATGGTAGTGTAGTAGTATTGTGATGACATTTAGAAGCCGGCGAGCTCTGTGAAAGTGGAGTCGAGCTCTGTGGCGACCAGACGGAACTTATCTCTCTCACTTCCAAGCTCATCTGTACAATATTACACACTCAGCTCAATATCATCACCAGTTGCGTTACGTCAGGCAGTAAGAAAGTAAAGAAAACGTAAAATGCGGCAATTAAGATGTATTGCCACTTATGGCCGCCGGCTTTAGGCGCCCCAAAACATCCCCGCCATCGTAAATCAATACGCGGCAACACGACACGTCTAATTCACGACAACCATTCGTATTGACTGAATTCATGTCACAAGCATCAACAACTTGAAATGTGGCAATAAATCCATATTGCCACGTGAAGCCGGGCGAAGCGAACGAGTGTGCGGTAGAGAGGGTTGTGCCAGCCCGTTAACACCAACGCCTGCCTCTATTGCGTCTGCGCATTCACCGCCTGCGCCTGTATGTTCGTCTACATCCTGACCAGTACCAAATGGCGATTATGGCAGTTATGGCGTAAAGTTTTAGGGGGATGGCGACGTGTGTGTGGGGGGAAGGTGGATAGTGAGGGTGGGTTAAAAAG
>Ga0126335_1002527_pt1 | contig 11005 bp, 9 predicted proteins | sample OlaspJWI45metaG_FD_108409 | JGI IMG/M metagenome (GOLD analysis project Ga0126335, IMG submission 108409) | Marine gutless worms symbiont microbial communities from Oahu, Hawaii - Olavius sp. 1 OAHU.JWI-45 metaG | ecosystem: Host-associated > Annelida > Digestive system > Unclassified | place... | reverse complement strand
CGTAGAGAAAAATGCAACAACACGTAGTTGATATATAGCAACCGACATTTGAGCTCTTAGCTTTATCCACGACTCCGTCAATGAATACAGCAAATAAAAACGGAGAAAGTACACCTCCTTGACCAACACCAGCAGTTAAGCTGTAGAACGTTAAAAAGTGACCGTTCCAACTAACGCACGTAGCGGAAACTCTAAACCAAAGTTCAAATATGGTTAACAACTGCACTGGAAAATTTCGGTGCATCAATTTAATAAGCAGGACGTAATGATTGGTACGATCAAACGCTTTGGACAAGTCAAGTGTACACATATTGACTGTAGAACCATTAGAGATGTACTTTTCTATCACTTGTCTAACGGTATAAATCGCATCCCGACAGCTGCTCAGATGCTTCTTGAAACCGTACTGGTCATCAGAGGTGTAACGTTCCTTCGGTAGCGTGGCCTGGCTTTCGCTCTTGAGCGTGGCGGCGTGTGTTCTGATTAGACTGAGAGATCTCAGAGCCAATGTAAGTCAGAAAATAACACTATTTAATGACAATGCGACAATAGTGACAATAGTACACACATCCGCACTTCGTCACGCTCACGCCAGGAAGACCCCTATCTCGCTCTGCTACCGACGACCGCAACTTGCAGCGTCCCCCAGCCAATCACGGGTCGCGCCGTGTATATTGACGTCTTGGGACCCGCCCCCTACGTCGTCGGAGCGCCGTCCCATGTCCATACTCCAGGTCCCTTACAAAAGGTCTCGAAGAATTTAGAAAATCTGTCTAAAATGGCCATTTCAAAGAGTTTGGAAACAACAGGGCTGATAGAAATGCCCCTGAAATCATCAACAAACAACGCTTTAGTGCGACCATCACATTTGGGAATAGGCACAGTAGGCCTATAACTGGTTCCAAAAGTGGTTGGAATATGACCAGTGGCAACAAACAAATTAAACAATTTAACTAAAATAGACAACAATAGGGTGGCTATGCTGTAGATGCTCACAAGTCAGCTCGTCCAAACCAGCAGCTTTGCAGCGCTTGAGGTTATTAATTAGCCTACTCGGCAACTCAGCGTCAAAAACTTGCTCATCTGTTAAGATAGATGCACAGTATTGTGCTCTGAGTGCATTATATTTGGTTTTAAGATCTTCATTATGAGTATTAACTGACTTGCAAACTGATTCAAAATGTTTCGCAAAGTTAGTGGCTATAACGGCGCAGTCAGCAACGCCGTCAACCTGCATAATATCGGTAGAAGCATTGGAGAACTTTGATTTCCAAACCTTCCAAAACTCTTGACCAGATTTGCGCAGTAAAGCTTCATGTAAGTCATTGGTAAAATAACTTGGTCTCAGTAACCTGCTCTTCACGAATACGCTTTTTATATAATAATTTGTCTTTTTTGTACTGTGTATAAATGGGACCAAACTTAGGGCTGCCAGTGTTTTTCCACATTTTACATGATTCAATTGCTTTTTCTTTCAAGGTATCTAATTCTAGAGACCACCAGAATTTTTAAAAATTACTCTTAATGCACAACTGTACTCTGTTGGGGTTGCGCGGTGGATCACTCGGTACTAAGGCATACAGCATCGGGTTTGTAGTGGCAGTCAACTCGTCCCCAAGCCAACTCGTTCGGGTTTAGGTTAAAGTTTGGGTTAGTATTAGCCCCAGTATTAGGGCAAGTGTTGGTGTAAGGATTAGGCTTACGGTTACGGCTAGCGAACTATAGGAACTGTACCGAAATTTTTTTTAAATCCGGCTGGAGGCGGAGACGGGTTTATAATTTCATGAAATTATCACATTTAAAAAAACTAATTAATTGGCAGATGTGATGCTTGAAATGAAACGTGGGCCCAAAAACGACAGGTCAACAATGTCTGCAAGATGGGCCAGAAACGGGCCTACAACAATGTTAACAACAGAATCCCAAATGCGGCTAAATCCTTAACCGGATTCGAAATAATTGTCGGATTTCGGCCGGAGCCTGAGCAGGAGCCAAATTCCGCTACAGCTCTAGTTAGTGCATGCAATCTGCGGTCAGACTTAGCATTTTTGATACTGAAATAGTGAAATTAAGTCATCAGCAACATTGTGAATTCTCAGCGCTGAACTCAAGCATCTAGCGCATTAAGCGTCGTTTCCACCTGCACTGCGCTGTGCGATGTATTGCGTTGGTCGGCGAGTGCATGAAAGTACTCGCTGGAACTAGGTGTTACTCGCTGCCACACGCAACGCAGTGCAGCGATAGTTGTCGATGCGTGGCGAGTGGCAGCGAGTCCCGGGGAGTCGAAGCTAGTTCCAGCGAGTACCTTCTCTCGCCACAACGCGCAGCGCATGTAGAAACGACGCTTTATTTATACATCTCTACGTTGAGTGTTTCGTTCACGTTGCCATGTCTGCGTAGACTCTGGATGCTCAATAATAGGTAAAACGTAATGACGAATAATGGATAGTAAATCCGGGATTTTCTAGAAAATCAGTGACGCAGAAAACAAGATAAACCACCATGGTGGCTTAAAGAGCTTTGCTTGTTTTCTCAAACTTTTCTCAACGATTGTTTGACAGTAATCTATGATCTCTTAATCTCTTATCGTCTTATCAGAGTTCTTAGCTAAAAGAAAGAAAACTTTAATGTCTTGCTTACGCTGACAAGCTATAACGTGTTGCTAACTCAAGCTGAAATCTTGCTGCTTGTCACTTGTAGATGACGGGCTGTCGAAGTCGTAGCTTTAAATGCCCAACTTTGCACAACGGTCCAGTCTGTTCTTGGAGGTGTTAACCGTCACAGCGTTGACAACAGTTTCCGGCAGTTTGTTCCAGCATGGGACAACTCGCTGGCTAAAAAAGTTTTGCCTTAATTCCAGTCTACTTCTGCTGTTGTAGAGTTTGAACCTATGTCCTCTTGTATTATGTAAATTCTTGTCTAATATAATATGAAGAAACAATTCTGGTCGACTTTTTCTTTGACTAGACTTGTTTCTTCAATTAGTGTGATCTTATGACTAGATTTAAATCTCTAGCTTTTTTCTTTGGGTGCCTTCTTCATTATAGAAGTTCGGCGGCTGATGAGAACTCCCACGACAACCTCCTCCATTTCTTTCGATCTTGCGCCAGCGCTTTTAATTCCCCATAGGTATTGCTACTCCATTTCAGCACATTGTGGATCCAGGATATACGAGGTGCTCCTTGGTGTCTTGTTCCATTTACTGCTCCTTCTAGTATGGTCAGCAAAAGCTCACCCGCGCTTCCCCTCACCACGTGTCTGAAATACTGTAACTTCAGCCTGGCAACAGTCATCAGCCCCTTTTCCAGCCCCATTTCGTCCAAGATTGATTCATTGGTTCGGTGTTCCCTCCAGCTAACTCCCAATAAACGATACATGCTCCACATTTCCAGGCTGTTTATTCTATTTCTGTCACTTCTTTTCATTGTCCAGCTTTCTGCTTCGTAGAGGAAGACAGACCATACGAGTGACTTCATCAGTCGTACTTTCAAGGCTTTCCTAATGTGGTGTGATCTCTAGATGGTGTCAAGCTTCACTGCTTTCTCTTTTGCTAGACAGATGCGTCTTCTGATTTCAGTGGTGCAGTCACCGCTGGCTGTTTTCATTGATCCCAGAAATATGAACTGTTCTACTTGCTCTATCTGCACCCCATCTATCTGCAAGTTTACTCTTCTTTTGCCTTCCAGCGACCATGATTGTCTTCTTCGCATTAAACAACATGTTGGATGTCTTGCTCTCATTGATTAGCTTAACAGCCATATCATTTATGGACTCTTCAGTTGTAGTTAGAAGAGTCGTGTCAGCGTAGCGAAGGTTGTTGATTTGTCTCCCACCTACCTTTATGCCGTGCTCGTTATTTTCTAGTGTTCTTCTCATGATATCTTCCGCATACAGGATAAATTTCACGGGAGATATGTTGCACCCCTGTCGTGTGCCTTTGCCGATGGTGAACGCTTCGCTGGACTCTCCGTTTCATCTCATCTTCGCTGTCTGCTGAGCATAGAGCGCCTGTACTAGAGCAGCGAGGTGTTTCGGGATTCCCATCTCAAGTAAAACTTTGAAAAGTTTCGGATGACTGACCATGTCGAACGCTTTAGTATAGTCCACAAACATAAGGAAAAGAACACCATTCTGAGTTGCATTTACCTTTTCGATTAAAATTTGGATGTTGACTAACAAGTCGCGTGTTCTTCTTCCAGGCCTAAAACCAGCCTGTTCATTTGGTAGCTCCATTTCCGACCTGTTTATCAGTCTGTTCAAAAATCAAAATGATTATCAGTAGGACTAAGTAAACTTAAATCTCTAGCTACAAAGCGTGTAATACGACATGTAAAGACTTGTCAGCGAAATCTAAGCAATGTACAGATCCGTAACATTTACCTCGCGTTTAAATATTAGACAGCAGGATCTCAAGTCTTAACCAATACTAGTGCCCACAGTTTTCTACTGCAGTTGTCCAAAGAATTTACGATCGTCGACTTGGTATTTAGTTTTTGCCACACTTTATTATTATTCTGTTTTAAAAGTCAATAATGAATATTTCAATAACCTGCACTCGATCTTTACATTAAGTCCTATACATTTTGTTTTGTTTCCTGTATTACTATGTTCGTGTTTTATATCTTGCAACTTTATTTTTGGCATTTGAAAATTAGCTTCAGCTTTATCAACCTTACAATAGATCAATTTGCCAAACAGATGGCTGAGATGGCTAAAATTTGTTTTATTTTTCTATGCGCTTGATTCCGTGAAGCCGCACTGACTCGCTAATTGATCATGTTCAGGATCGTAGCCAGAGGAAGGACATAGACCTGTGCATGTCCCCCCCGTCGTCGTACGAAAATATTTTGTTGATCAATAGACTGGCAATACTGAAATTGTGCAAAAATACCCCTGTATTTTTTCTTATTTTCGAAGTCTACATGCACATTTGTCTCCAGTTTCTGGGGACTTCGCCTCCAGACCCCCACCAAGGCTCTGCCGCTGGACCCCGCTGGGGAGTTCCACCCTCCAGACCTCCTGCTTGTCAGCCCATTAGCAAATTCCTGGCTACGCCGCGGATCATGTTGGCTTATTAGATGACATTTGCGCTATAAATTAGTGATGTTTTGTATATTGTTCTATGCAGCTATTCGATCTTGTTGCTGGCCGTTACCTACGTAGTCCCGCTATCGGTTGTAGCGGCCACCTACACTCGTGTCGGAGTGGAGCTATGGGGAAGCAAGACTATCGGTGAGAGGACCGCCGGACAGGATGAAACACTCAAGTCCAAACGCAGGGTACTTACACAGGCTACATGATACTTCCGGGTCCCAAAATACCATGGTTTGACCATGGCACAACCGTGGCATTTGAGATCCGCAAAGTATTATACAACCATTATAGGCCTGCCGATGCACAGTGGTCAAATAAAATAAAGCAAGTAAGTTAGTAAGAAAAATAAACGATAGTTATAAAATCAGTACAAGTTAAAAATTACAAAATAAAAACAAAATAACAATACAACTTTAAAGATATCTCGAAATAACGTTCTATGAACAAAGTTTTGTTTAATGACAGCATTGACATCTGTGGGTATTATTAGATTGTGCGTACGTTGACGAAGCTTGTGACCGGTGTTTTGGGCTGAGGCAAGAGCGATGGAGAACATGGCTGGGGTTGTAACGTCCATAAATCTTATCTATTCTTATGATATTAATAACGCTACAAGTGTGACAGGCTCTTTTGCTATAGAAAATTATGTAAATCCGCATAAAAGTACTTTAACAACTACACAGTAAAGATAACGAGGCCAAAGTAATTTGGCAAAGGCCGCAGTGCACCCCCTCGCTGTAGGGGGATCGAAACGGGACCCCCATCTAATATTGTAACGGGGTCCCAAAGAGTCTGCACGCCGAACAGGATCTTGATCAGTACATCTCAGCCGTGTGACACACAAACCGACTGACTGACTCTACGCAAAGGATCTTCGGTCGCAGCAGTTCGCTAATATTCTGTGAATTCTAATAAAGTGCACTTTAAAAGTTGCCCGGACTGATTACATAGAAGTAAAGATAAAAGACAACATTCCGAGAAATAAGCCTAGTGCTGAAAATAAAACTGGTTCGTTGTACAGATGGGTTAACGGCTTTAACCGATTTTCTCGTACATCTTTGTTAAGCTAGTGATAGGTTGACGACGGAAAGGTGTTTAAAGCGACAGCAAAGCACAAAACAAAATAAAGCTTTTTAGGCTTGGACGTAGATGCTGTATGGCCAGGTGTCCGAGGTTGCGTTTGCTAAATTAACGGACGACTTCCGAGAATGATGACGAATGGTATACACTTTTGTACATTTTCGAGCTTTTTGCAGAACGTTCGAAGTAAACAAGTTTGGTTTCTTAACAACACGAATACATGTGTGTGTTGGTTCGTCTTGTTTGCTTCTGTTCGTTCTGGTTTTGTGAACAATATAATTGGCAGAAAAAATTACGAGTTAAACATGTCGTGCAGTCAACTCCAGTCGACTAAGATACTACTGACTAACTGACAGCAGCCCGTACAGCATGCATAGATATGTGTGCCAGTTAATGCTGGCAAACTAGGTATTGTTTCTGGTAGTGTCTGTCACTCTGTCTCACTGTGTGTCTGTCTCTCCACGCAAATCTTAAAAACTGCTGTTCAGAAGTTGACGCAACTTGATAAGAACATGTCTCACGGTGAACGTTAGAAGACATTTAGAAGCTTTTCACATTTTACTTTGATCTTGAGCCTATTTTTAAAAAAAATTAACTTCTAATTCTTAAATGCTTGACTTTGCAATTCTATTTTCGGTGCGGAAATGCATATTCAGAATATTCGGATCACGTTCAAGTTTTAAGGCCATAGATGGTCAAGATCAAGTCGGCAGCAAAAAGCGGCAGTGCGCAGGCTTGTGCTCCTCTTATAGTATAACTAGTGGTTGTCGTCAGTCGTGTGCACGTTTCATTAGTTAGTTGCAAAGGTAAAGGCACTTGATATAGCGTCTCTTAGAATCCCACCTCAGAATCGCTGAGGTATTGCACGCATTATAAGGGATTTCACAGTTTTGCCTCCACACCCACGAGTTATACGTAAACGATATGAATCGTGCATTTTGCCTTCCCAGGCAGTTGTTGTTGCCCTACTGCACGTTGACTTAATGTTTCAAATGTGCAGGTAACTTTGACCAGACAGTCATAAGTATAATATTTTGTAATAATGTAATAATCGGTTAAAACAAAAACCGATGTTTGCTGCGGCGACAGATAGTGAAAATGATGATCGTTGTGGTGTCGATCTTTGCGGCCTGCCTGCTGCCGCAGCACGTCTGCTTCTTCGTCGCCAACCAGCATCCGCACCTACTGGAGAACACCTGGTTTCAGCCGCTGTATCTCGGCATCTACTGGCTCGCCATGAGCAACGCCATGTATAACCCACTCATCTACTGCTGGATGAATAAAAGGCAATGAACTCTGGCCAATGTTTTATTTTGATGTTTTATGTGACATTTATACGATTATATTTTATTTACCATTTACAAATAAACAGGATAGCCTTTTAATCAAAAGCGAACCAACAGCGTACGACGTGCGTGCTATTTTGCTCATGTGACCTTGATCCGCTGACTTTGATATACGAACTTAAAGTGTACTTTTCGAATATGTATCTACATACCAAAAATCTAGGTCAATGACTTCAAAAGTTATCGTATGATAGACACACATACAGACGCCTGCAAAAGTATATACCACGCCGCTCTGCGGGTGACAAAATAAAAAAGATCACATACAATTATTCCTTTTGAGCAAACTTGAAATAGATTTCCGTTTTACTCTCGGAGCAGGTTTTAATAACAAGTGGCCAAAGTAATGTGGCAAAGGCCGCATCGAACCTTTCACTCGCTCTGGCGGATGGGGAAGTTGGGAACCCCGGTAGTCTTTATCCCAAACAGGATGTCGATCTCTCCAGCCATTTTTGCACAGCCGCCTGCATAACCACATCTCATGTATTCGATGCGGCCCAATAATCAAGCGACGGGAAACTGCAGAAGAGAACATAATTGACTGTGGTAATTGGCTGAATGTGCAGGTTCCGCAGTGGGTTCAAATACGCTCTACGCTGGCTGCCGTGCATCAATTGGAGTTCAGCGGATGCACACGGATTCTGGGGTTTTATGGGAGCGCGTAACGCCAGCGTTCTGGCCGGAGACCAGCCGACCCGCTACTCCTACGCCCTAGTTGCCAACCCGTCTGGCGGATCGGGGACTTCGGGCATGACGCCGGGAAGGAACGGTGGAGCGACCAGAACCCATCTCCGTCAGAAGCAGCTGAGTTTCGACTCCACGGCAGCCGGTCAACCGGTCGGCGGCAGCGGCGGACGTAAAAAGCTGATGAAGTCGAGACGACGAGGGTCCGGAACTCCTGGCGTCGCCGAGTTTCAGTACAGGTACTCAAACGGGCGCCTTGACAATGGCTAGACGAGGTCATGCGCCTCGACCAAGATCATTCCATTCAGCTGGATTTAGTTGAAGTGACTATTAAGTGTTTCTGAAATGGACAGTTTCGCGCGACAGCTCGAAGACTGAAGTGTTCTCGTGGTTGTCACGAATTTCATTCCAGTCTCCAAGCGACGTCAGACAGCCACCTCTTGTACAGGTTGAGATGGTTTTCCAGTTTTAAGTTGCTGATTCCCCCCTAAGATAGCTAGAAAGTGGTCGAGCGATAAACATATGAGATAGGCCTATAGATTTTTTCTAGTAATCAAAAATATGAGTCAGGGACGAAACCACCGGTTTCGGATAGTGGTTTCGTTGTAAGGGTGGGAAGGTCGCCATAACACAGCCCAGAAAATGTTAGTATGGTTGATAATTGTATCACTGTGTCTCAGCCTCTGAAACTAACAGCAGTTGCAGTATATCTGCTACAAATGTGAGCTTATCCATTCGAGTGTTACTCGTTTTTCATCATTTCTGTGCAGATCTCACAAGTTGCCCCAAGAACAACAAAGCATTCGGGCCTTCAAACCCCTCTCCCCGTTTCTTCGTCATCTCATGTGCTTTTATGGAACGTATCGAAGACTTGTCGTACAGTGACTGGCAGCTTCAGGCGCAGTGGCGCGCCCCTGGTAACGCAACGCTTTACCCACCTTCGTTGTTTCATTCATAACCTGCTGTATGATATTATTTCGTCAATTTGTTGTCGTGTAGAAATTTTACACTATTCTGTTGAGCATGTTGTTTTTTCCCTTGGTGAAGAGATTGCGTGCTTTCGTGGTCCAACGTGTCGTGTGAACAGGATTACCTCGTGTCGTGTGTTATTTTCTAGTTGACCGTACCGCATATGGGCTATACCACTTCCATATTACATGGCAGATCCAGTCTAAGTACACGTAGCGAATTGGAGTCGATCGGCCAGCGAATAATTACGGTGCATAAACTCATAAATATTACCGTCATTCCTGTGGTTAAAACACATTTAGCGTGTCAAGGGGCCGATCCCTTCTGCTGTCTATTTCTGAATTCTTCACGGTGCAGATAAAGGATCATATAGCTGATAAATATTTGTGCTGCAATTTCACGTTCAGTAGTGTGTTACCGTACACACATAGCGGTGCTTGTTTTCACACTGGCCTAGCGAAATACGATAACCGGCGTAAGAACATCAGCGACGTTCTTGAATGTTATGAGGTCCACAAAGGTTTGCCATACAATTTCTGTGAAAAAAAACTATGGTGACCACGAGTTGATCGTGGTAACCGTAGGCCTATAATCGGCCGTTATCATCTGTGTCTATTCTGTGACTGTGTGAGTTACAAGCCCGTCTATTTATATTCTAGGCCTAACTATTGTTTTTGTTATCGTTGTTACCGTTTGTGGACCATGCTGAGTGGTTGGCTCTGTGATGTGTCAATTGTGTTGGTGCTCCTCGTCGAAGCTTTTGAATCGTTTCATTGTGAGAATTGTGACAAGTGGTTACAGAGTTTTGATACTTTGTTTCGCTAATAACTTCGTGCATACAAAATGACCCAAGAACCTATAGGCCTACAGCGGATCAACACTACACATCAGCAAGTAATGTCAAGTTGTTAAATAATTATCAACAGAAATAGCACAACATATCGCCTGACAGTTTCAAATTATCAGTTCTGCACAAACTGATAAACTGTAAGTACAAGTGAAGACATAGGTCTAATGCTGAGACTATGAGTCACTTCGTAGTTGAAAAAGGTAAAAGACACTTGATGTATCGCCTCTTCATGACAGGGCGTCATCGCAAGACCGCTCAGGCTCGCGTATGGCACGCGTTGTCGAGGGATTCCAGTTTTACATGCACACCCACGCGTTTTTTTCCACGAACGGAATAAGCCACACGGTACCTATTACCTGCCTTTGTCTTCCCAGCAGAATCTGGTCCTCAGCTACCGATCTCAGAGGGATGGGAGGCTGAGATGGCCTAGGCACCACATCAGTGAGAAAACAGTCTACCACGACCGTCACATGCTGGATATAACAGCTGTTAGCTGTCACGCCTCACTGGGCAAGCGGGTGTCAGCAGCTAGCCCACATCTGCTGCCAAGAGTGCGGTGTCCAAGAGTTGAACTCATGACCTCTTGAGTCGTTAACCACCGCAGTGCACCACCGAGTCAACCATGTAATTAGTTGTTAAAACATAACGGTTCAGTTGCCCAAAGTTGCAAAAACGCGGTAGCTAGTGGCATTGCAATAGCAGTGGTAACGTTTTCGGTAACTCCAGTTACGCTACATAAGCCTACAAGCTATAGAACTGGTTTATATCGATCTTACGGAGTTAGCGAACCTACTGACAACGTTTTTGCTAAAATTAATTGCAAATTTTCTTTACTATTTAGTCTGCTTCATCATGCTGGTTTACCTCTTCTCCAACTCTTTCCCCCCGTAGTCTAACCTTTCCTTGGACTGCACTTTTGGACTTCAACCCTAGCTCTACCCTGGATTTTTGTTTTAGGACAACGGTTTGATCACTACGAGTG
>Ga0126335_1002526_pt1 | contig 11006 bp, 13 predicted proteins | sample OlaspJWI45metaG_FD_108409 | JGI IMG/M metagenome (GOLD analysis project Ga0126335, IMG submission 108409) | Marine gutless worms symbiont microbial communities from Oahu, Hawaii - Olavius sp. 1 OAHU.JWI-45 metaG | ecosystem: Host-associated > Annelida > Digestive system > Unclassified | place... | reverse complement strand
ACCACACTACCGTGTAAAACAATTACTACGAAAATTACAATTTTTCACATTGGAATTTTTTTGTAACACCAGGATAACTATTCATTGGCGAAACGTCATTGATGAAATGTGACGTCATTAATAGTAGTAAACAAATAATTATTAAGTTGTTAATATTTTCAAAAATTTGAAACATATTTAGTATACCCGCTTGTTTATTGATTGCTGGAGTCATGGGTAAAGTTTCCGTGGACGATAAAATGAGAATCCAGACATTGCGTGAGCAAGGACTGGGACATCGCGCGAACACGGTGAAATACCCAGAGAAGAAATGGAAGCTGGACACTGTTAAGCTTATTCATAAACGCGTTGATGAAACGGGAATCAGCTCTCACCAGAAAACCAGGCAGAGATCGACCCAGATTGGTTCGTACGCCAGAGATGATCGAACAAATTGGTGCACTGATTTGTTTGCAAGAAAACCAGCCAGGGACAAGCAAGAGCACCAGAAAGATCGCTAAACAACTGAACATTCATCGATCATCCGTTCAGCGAATTGTGAAACGTGACCTTCAACTGTCTGCCTTTCGACGCGTTCCAGCTCAGATCATCTCTGAGTCTGTCAAGCAGAAACGTCATGATCGCTGTAAGAAACTTATTCGTCGCCTGCCAGTGAAATTTGCGAAGAAGGTCTTTTTCACTGATGAAAAAAACTTTTACTTGAACCCTCCTGTTAACCATCAGTATGATCGTGTTTGGTTCGTTGGCAAAAAGCGAGATGTCGACAAAAGGCGCCTGGTAGTGGAGAGGGCAAAGTTTGCAAAGCACGTCATGGTCTCTGCTGGCATGTGCTATGGCGTTAAAGGAAGACTGCATTTCATTCCAGACAAGGCTAAAGTAAATGTTAAACTTTACTGTGAAATCTTGTTACCCAGATTGGTTTCAGAGTGCAATTCGATCTTGCCAGGATGGAGCACCTGCTCAAATGGCGAAGCTGGCTCAAAACTGGATTGCCACCAACTGCAGTGACTTCATCAGAAAAGACGAATGGCCACCGAACTCACCAGACCTTAATCCTCTTGATTACCATGTCTGGGGAGCTATGCTTGAACACTACAAGACATTTCAACCCAAGCCAAATACCATCGACGAGCTGAAGAGTTTTGCAAACAATATGGGATGATCTGCCACAGAACTCCATCAACAAGGCAGTACTGAGCTTTGTCAAAAGACTTCGAGGTTGTGTGAAAGTAGGGGGTGGACACTTTGAACACGTCTTAAAATAAACCGTTTTTGCAGGGTTTTGAACTGTTAGCAAGCAGTGACAGTCTGAAATGTCAAATTTCCATGTTTTCATTTTCAATACAAGCACTATGATGAAAATTGAAATTTTCATGGCAATAGTTTTACACGGTAGTGTGGTTGTATAATTAAGGTGCAGTGGATACGTTGTATACCGTTAGATTCAGAGAAGTGTCAGGATTGAGCAGCTTCAAGAATTTTTAAAATCAGACCACTGGTTGCAGAGATACTGCATATTGTCTGGTGGGGTATTTTATTATGAGCCACCCTGTATATCACCGACAGTGAGTGCCTAGCAGGATTCATGAGTGAGTAGGCCTAAATGAACAGACAAAAATGGAACAAGATGGCAGAGTTTGAAATACAACTAAAGACAAGAGCTCAGCCATTGCTGAAATGGCCACACGTAACATTTCACAATTGAACAGTGAAAAGACGAGGCCCTAATTAAAATATATAATGTGCTGTTGCACATAGTTGGCAGCTGGTAACCTGGAAGTGAATGACTGATGGACTGGTGAGTGGTGACACGACATAAGCTGCCAAATTTGTTTAAATGTTTAATAAATGTTTACAAGTTTCATTTAAACGTTTACAAAATTAAACAATAGGCACAGCCCTAGAACACATACATTCTTGGCAACTCCATGCTCAAGCAACACATTATGCATACCACTAATTTGCAACATCTTAATCATTATGCATCGAAATAAACTGACATTCTGACATCTGTACCCTGTATTGCAATACCCTGGTTTACAACAACAATTTCTACAATACACACAAAAAACAATACAGTTATGAACAATGATGATTAGTAGATTATTGGTACTAATAAGAAACAATACACTGGCCAACCAACACATTTCTCTCCAACGACCTATCTACAATGGTACAAAACATCCATGATGATATCACAGAATGTTGAATATCTCAAAAATGACAAAACCTAAGCAAACACCACTATGCACCAACAGGAAATTGTATACGTGATCTATACAATTCCACCACTGGCGACAACCATACAATGATGATAACAAAGATTTGGGATCAAAGGCCTAGAACAGAGATCACAAGACCAACGACCTGTGCCTCGAGATGTCAAGGTCAATGGCAGAAAAGTAAAACAAAGGAGCAAAATTTATATGCACAGTGAACACCAATGACTTCAAACGTTTATCCGACATTTTCTGTGACTTTACTCTGTATCGAGTCTACATATCAACTACACATTTACACAAGCATTCAACAGCCTCAAGGGTCAAGGCCAAGGACTAACATCATCACAACCATAGTGACCTCATGAGGTGGTACCGTAAGACTGGAGGTTAAATAATGCAAATCTGAAATCACATAGTGACACAAACCTTAGGCACAAAAAACCTGCCACATCATAGTCAAATTTGATGTACCCACTGAAAACATCCGTCGCATACCACAAACATATGCAATAAATTAAAAGAAGAATATTACTGGGTGTGCATTTGTTATGCTGCAATAAAGTAACTTACTCAGATTGTGTAAATTTCAACTATACAATGCAGCTAAATTATCAAATCAATGACAAAATTCATTACGAAAATGTAGTCAGTGACAGTGGCACCAATTTAGAAAGATGAAGCTGAAAGCAGAAAACAAAAATATAACAAATATTCTACGAATGTATCAAAGTCTGTTTATCGCTGAACGCATTGCGGATTGTCCATCGACGCAATATCCTGCATCATCGGACTTATTTTTTGCAGCGTGTTGAACAATGCAGTGTGCAGAACACGTGAGGCAGGTAGTAGGTCAGTCTGTGCAGCGATTCTGTGCAATAGTGAGCGCAATGGACAGACAGACATCATCGCTGGTGTCAATCGGAAACAAACACAACTCGTTCTCAACCGATGACACAGCCTTATACTTGTGACTGTTAGTGGTAGGTTTGAAGTTCTTTGGCGTTCCAGGTAGAAATGTCTCGAGGTAGCCCTCCGTAATGTCAGTGAATGCAACCATCTTATGATTTGTCTACATCACATAATAATGTACACCACGCTCATGACTAAGACAACTATAACGAAGTCTACCATGTACCTAAAGATTAGAATCAGCTGCATCTCCTTCACTCATTTCAAATGCAAGACTGTTGCAACAAACAGCACCACCAGTAAGACTTTACAAAGGCTTACATACCCTGCGGAGCAGATGCTTCGACATCAATGTGCCCTGCGTTTTGACGACGAATGCATCCGACTTGTTAGAACGATTGTCGACATACCTTCCCAGTGCAATCAACAGACCTTCCTGTTACAAAGCATAACCACAGTCCAGCACATTACCGCTTCGATAATGTGTCATGTAGCAGAGATAAAGCAAGCACTTGGGCTAAGCGCACTGCACAGGCTTTGCTACTACATATACAGTACCATGCAGACATGCTGACTAGTTAGATAATGCAGCTTACACCACTGCAATTATTTATAGCATATTTTAATCATGTGAGGCATGCAGTAGAAATATGTGACACACCCGATCCAGACACCATTTTTTGACATTCAATTGCAAGTCAAGTAAGAAATTAGCAGGTGGTCCCTGACCAATGATGCTGATGGATTGTCTACGATGCGACACAGTTCAACTTCCTCCATCAAGTAGCGTTCATAGTCAAATTCTCTCAAGTCCGTGTCATCTGTCGTAATATAGCAAAAAGTCAATCACAGCAACAATACAAACATGCTACTGCAGCACAATACATGTAAAAACACTACAAGCAGAGTGTGCAAAACGCTGGCAACTGGTGAAGAATTTAGTTAATCTAAATGTCATAACTGCATACTTTCAACAACTGTCAACAAACAACACTATCTTGCTATCTTGGCCTGAACAACTGCTCCAACCCTAACCCTGACCCTTTCCCAATTCCTAACTTAGGCTTGATGGTGACCTCAACAGTGCTTCACATCAAAATTGTCAATCATGGTGTGCGTAATAGATCAAAAGTTTGTCACAGTGAAAGGGTTAATCACTAATATGAAACTGTTCACAGCCTCCAAATTTCACAAAAATCAATGACCCTGTTTGTCCTTGAATTGTCATGACACTTTATTTGTGAACTAACCATTCTGCCCACCAAGTTGGGCATTACATAGGCAGCCACGTCCCCACCTTTCACCCACCCAGGGCCCATGCTTCCCGTATCTGTGCATATGATTGTCAGCCTATTAGCACAAATGCATTCCGCCGCAGTGGTAGGCTTGGGCCCACTCGCCTGGCGCCTGGCCAGCGGGTGCCACAAGATACAAAAAATGCCTATTTTCTGACCCCCTACCCAAGACTCCTACCCATCTTTTTGGCACCTCAAACCATCCCTGAAATGCCCTGGAGCTACCGTGAAAATTTAGAGACGTTCATTGCAGCCATTTGCGAGTTATGGGCAGACAAACAAACAAACAGATAGACAGACAGACAAACACACATAGCACCTTATATATATATAGAAATCTGGTGCAGCTAGAGGCCATACATTACCAAAGACAAATAACAGAATGGTGTTGACGGTTCGCAGTGGCCGGAAGTCCAGTTCACAGAACACGTGATGAACTTGATGCCAAATGAGTTCAGCAATGCCGCATGTTACATCGACCATCACCAGGCGTCCACTCTGGATGAAGTAGTTGAGCACTTTCTGTGCACTCTGCTCGTACAACGCTGCTCGTCGCTGCAATATAGACAACAGCATTTACCTACAGGAGACACAGCAGCAGGGCTGAAAACTTAGGTCTTTTAGAAAAAGTTTTCAGGCTGCATGCACAGGACTCTAGCTCTAGCTGTTCCTAAGATACAAGGGGAATCCCAAAATTTGGAAGTTTGCACGGTTTTCGTTAGGGCCCCCACCCCTGTATATGCATGAAAAATTTCAAGTCTCTATCTTCAGCCATTCCAGAGATAACAGGGGGTCCCAAATTCTTAATTAAATCACGTGACCCCATCCCGACCCCCTACGGCCTATTTTGCATAATTTTTGGTAGAGGCCCACTCCTCTGTACGCATGCAAAATTTCAAGTATCTAGCTTCAGCCGTTCCGGGGAAAAGAGGGAGTCCCAAACTATGGCCTATGTTTGCACAGTTTTCGTTCGGGCCTCCACCCTTTATATGCACGCAAAATTTCAGTAGGTCCCCTCAATCAGTCTGTGGGGGGGTCAGGACTCACGTCTAACACAATGCTCCATGGGCCCCCAGGAGTGTTCACACCAAACAGCATCTTGATCTGTTCAGCCATTTTTGCCCAGCGAAGCTGAGATGAGTCGTGTGACAGACAGACAGGCTTACAGACAGACACCTTGATCATCGGTAACAATAGTCTGCATCTCATGTATTCGATGCAGCCTAAAAAATGTTATGCCCACCAGTTCTCTGTTTTGTTTTTAAAAATAATATTTAGCTATGACCTTGTACAGTAAACTAAGCTGTTTAATGTTTTTCAGAACAAATTGTAATTGTGCAACAGTGTGGGCCAAGCTGACTACCATCCTCTTTATTATGAAAAAATAGTTACCGTGAGTTATTCATGCAATTTGAGAATTTGAGCTATAAGCAATCAATAAATGTAAACTTGCTAATTAACACATGCCAAAACAACAACCAAGTAGGTAAAGTATTACACAAATAACAACAGGAAAAACAAAATACCTTGAGCATATCGGTATCAAACTCCGCATTCGGTGACTGTTTGTTGATTATGCAACACAAATTCATCTCTTTATATAGAGCCATAAATGTGTAACATAGATTAAAGTTATCACAACCATTATATCACCACAATACTATATTAATCAAAATGGTCTGCATACAACATTTTGCAGAGAAAAACGGTATGTTCAGTTTCTGATTAAAAAGCCATTTCTTAAGCTACATCAGGCAAAGCCAGGCTAGGACCTGCAGAGCCTTTTGTATGTTAACAAAACAGTTCATTAATCTGCACATCCTTCTCGTTACCAAACCAGCAATGAATGAAAAATACACAAGTATCCATCTGATACATGAGGGAAAATAATCTGCAAAATGGTGCCACTCTGTCATTTTCTAAATGCAAACATGAGGCCAAAGTAATTGGATAAAAACCACATCAGATCCAAGCAGCAATGTTCTTATACACTAGAAATCGGCAAAATTTTACACAACTGACTGGACCACTCACGATAGGGGGATTGGGACCCCAACAGAACATGCCACTGGTCTCCAAGAGTCTCCACCACTAACAGGACCTCGATCCATTCAGCTGTTTTGTTTTCATAGCACAACCAAGTGACAGACTGAGACATCATACAAGTCATCAGTCGCAATAGGCCCCATGACACATTGTGCAATGCACATTCAATGCAGCATAAAAATCTAAAATATGCATTTTGTAGAAAACTTAACTGATTCACATTTGTATTTAGACTACAATCAGTCAGTGCAGTATTTCTCCGCAGTTTTCTGTAAAAAAAATGGCACCGACCTTAAGCTGTTCTACATCTGCTTCGTCATTTTTCCCACCAGTATCTGCTACAACTTCGCAGTCATCGGCTGTCGTTGGTGCTGTGGCTGATGCGCAGTAAACCTGTTTTGCACCGATCACTTTGTCAGTCGGAATTGCTAGGTTCAGAGCAAAGCTGATTGGATACTGTACCACAACAATACAATACTACACTGTCTGTCCATTAAAAACAACATATCAGGTAGAATAAAAAATCAAAATATGTAACTGAAGCAACATTTCACTATGCATCAACTGCAACATAACTTCACGCATGGTAAGGCACATGACATCCAAAAGTAAGCAATAGACACTCAGAAAAAACTACCAATGCACTGCAATGAACACTTATCTTAATGGCTAAAATACGTCATCATTACTCAACTGAACATAATCAAAATTACCTCCAAGTACACAAATTTAGCCCAGTTTAGTGCACTAAGAGACAGGTGGCAATAGGTGTGCAAAAAGTTTAAAATTATTCACTGACGTGTCACACACACCTTTTCCTCAAACTTTGTCAAAGCCTCAGTAATGTTCTCTTGTAGAAACTTGGCACGCAGCATGTACTTGAGATTCGGAATGAAATCAATCAGATACTCAGCTTCTGGATTAGCATCAATGCGTTCAGTAATAACATCCAGCAACCAGTCTAATGCTGCATGACTAGGATCCGTCTAACAACCAACAAAAGCCATGAGTAAACAACAACTATAATAGTAACAATACTCTCACTCACAAAACTCACATTTGCATTAGCAACAAATGCTACAGAATGGCCTTTCAGTGAATTCCTTTAAAAAAATTAGTTTATGTCTATGTCTTATGCCGGTTTACAGTCAACTCGTCCCCAAGTGAACTCGGCCTCAAGGCAGAACTTACCCTGGCCCTAACCCTAAACCTATCCCTAATCCTGACTCTAACCCTTACGAGTTCCAACAAGCTCACTTGGGATGAGTTGACTGCCACCTCAAATGCCAGCGATTCAGTAAGTACAACTGGTGCTAGGGAGGCAACATTGTCCTAAAATTTTATAGCCATGGGGCAGGTGTGTTGTAACCGGTTCAGATTTTTACCCTAACTCACTAAAATTGTACTTAATCACTGTGTTCATTATATGCTTATAATGTACCAAATCTAATTATGGTTGAACTTCCAGCAAACATTTATAGCAGGCGCTTTCTTACAATAAAGAAACAACAATATCAATGCATATTAATTCTGCAAATAATAAAAAAACAAGCTTAATTTGCCATCTTCTGTATGTACTTCAGTAGTAATTTTGAATACATTATGTCAATAATATGTGGTGTTCTATTCACAATACACATCAGAAGTTTTCCTAACCTCGAGTACTTCTTTCACTCCATTAACATTCTCAATCTTTGTTACACCTGCAAGCTTCTTTGGCAATTCAGTATGCAATATCTGTTCGATACATATATGCTTCAGATCATACGTCATAATCAGATCATCAACGATGCATCCTTTGCGTGATCCTGGACCACCTGTACATACACATATAGGCCTACCAAATCAATCATTCATGCACATGCTGCTACTGCAGGAAGTAAACAGATACCACACAGTGCATTGACCAATAAACTGGCAATAATGAACTAAAATTGCAGACAAACAGTCGAGATAAGAACTTTTATAATATAGATTGGCATCAATTGTAAATACTAAAAAACAAAAGGTGCATATTAAATTATAAATAACTACTAAATTAGGTGCAAGTTCCAGTTCAACTTCTATAGCAACTTGTGCTCCTCGGAGCGTATTGGATGCGAACAAAAAAGCAGGAATTGGTGCCTACGTATAATTTGTGAGCGTAGATCCACTAAGGGAATTGTTCATTAGCCTAAGTGTGAAGGCCACGTTTCAATCATTATAATGAGACTTCAGAAGTTCAAATGCACCAGTTTAAGTCAGCTTTGCAATTTGTAGGCCCAGATCAGTAAATATGTTTATATTAATGATTACATCTAGATCCCACCCCACGGATCCACCTCATAGACCATACAAAACTGTACAATCTTAGCTGAGATCGGGGATGTATACATCATGAATCCGTGATCCCGTGGTGAACCTCATATTTTTAGCCAGCCCCATTGCAAATCTGCAATTGTTAAATCGGCCCCCAAAAACTAGTCTTGGTAATGGTTACTGTAGATCCGACCCGCACTTTCAACTGTAATATGATCCACAATTTGACCTAATTATCCACCCCTCTGATCCGCCCCGCAAATTATCACGACCAAATCTTCACTCCAATCAGTTCCAACAATGTCTAATATTTAAACAAATGTAATTTTACAAGTGAGTTTGGAGGAACTTACCAAATATGAAGATTATGTTGGGTGGTGTGTCGAGTTTCTTGACCTGCGGTCCGATGCGAACGCTGACGCGCTGGCGCCGTGTGCTGTAGCTGTCCTCCACGGAGTTGTTGCGTCCTTTGCCGTGCCTTGCGTGTTTCGTGATGCCGCAACCCATGCAATTCAGTGCGTTCCCCGTCTTGCCTGCTTATGCGCGCCAACGCGCACGGCACGCACCTGCGATTGATCGTATGATGATTGGCTTCGTGAATGGCCGACCGACAGTATCCCAAACTACACGTCAGCCGTACGTTTACTCGGTGCCAATGCCATCAAATGTCACACGGTCTATAGTTAAAATATCACATCTGGCATTTCTTTCTTGGCCGAACTGCAGCAGTCTCCACTAGCAAGACGACCAAAACCACATCACCAAATAAATATCATTGCGGACGTACCAATCGTCAAATATGGTGTAACAGTTGCTATGGTTACGCAGAGGACAGCGCACAAACGTTCTCCGGACTAGCCTATTGAGAGGTCCCCTTGATGGCAACCGCATTCGGTAGAACTTTCCGCTGAGTTATTGTCTGTGACTGAAGTCAGTTCTTCTGAAATGTATACATGCAGTAATATTTTGTCCACTATGTGTCTCACTTTCACACTGTCTGAAGTTGCGTGTGCTAACATTTTAAATAAATAATATGCGACACCGCTGATGATGACGATGACGACGATCATCTGACTGTGATTGTGATTTTTAAGTACATTCTGAGTAGTGTATTGCCGTTTATTCACGCAAGCTCGCAACTATTAAACAGTACATTAGCAACTTAGCAAAGTCAAGTTGCCTAAATATCAAGTTACTGTCTACCGTACATCTTCCCAGGCTCACAGTCACAGCCACTTACAAGCTCAGTCACAGAATGTCGTCCTTTGTACTCCTCTCTTACTTTTAACTTTTAACTATATGCTATATTCGTACAAACTATTATTCTAAAAATTGATAACATAACGTGTAACGGTGTGAGCAATTTTTGGAAACGAATGCCAAAGTTTTAAAGAAATTATATACCGAAATGGTATGTACCCAACGTGTTTTGTACAGAACTGTGCCAACCTCGATGTTGTTAACTATTTAATGGCGTATACGTGTGATGGATTGTAGATGATATTGTTATGGTTAATTTTGTCAATTAATAGTAATTTGCAATACTTAAGAAGATGATAAAAGCCATTCTAGTGTTTAACAATCACGGAAAGCCACGACTGACCAAATTTTATCAGTATTATGTGCGTATTTTGTTAGCACATTAGTTAATGTATGATAAACCAGCTGTTTGCTGCACAAACAAGCGGTCGTATCAAGCGAATCTTTTTATCCAGTAAAAATTAACAGCAACAAAGCCACCAGCTTCAGGAAGCAGTGCTAACGGCTTGCAACGCATTACGTAATCGTATAATCATTGACAATGTCCTGCTATGTTTTGTCACAAGAACTAATTAGTCCGGTTGCTGAATGGGTGGACCCGGGCAAAATTAGTGTAAAGCTGGATTGTGGCTTGTTTGAAGCAGGCTGGTCCCCTGAAACACACAGCAAAAATCCGCCAATCAATTCCTTGGGGAAATTTTTTTACAAGCAAAATTCAAAATGGCCACTGCTTTACCTATGCGATAGATTATAGAAAACTAGATGTCAATTAATATGATTTTTTTATATTGTAAAAGCACCCTGCTTGGTATAAGGCAACATAATATAACTGTTCCAATTACAGTAATCACAATATACCATTAATATGACTGGTGTTTGGCTCACCAGATCCAAGATATTGTTCATTAACTGAAATAGCGGAAGTTATAAATTAACTGCAAATTTTCCCAAGAAGAATCCATGGTGCAAGTTTTGT
>Ga0126335_1002524_pt1 | contig 11009 bp, 3 predicted proteins | sample OlaspJWI45metaG_FD_108409 | JGI IMG/M metagenome (GOLD analysis project Ga0126335, IMG submission 108409) | Marine gutless worms symbiont microbial communities from Oahu, Hawaii - Olavius sp. 1 OAHU.JWI-45 metaG | ecosystem: Host-associated > Annelida > Digestive system > Unclassified | place... | reverse complement strand
GTTGTGGGGGTGGGGGCGCCGTTCGTCCGGTTGGGGTGGCGCCCACCCGGACTGTCGGTACCTCCATTATCTTCCCCTGCTCCATAAAAATCCAGAAGACTCGAGGTGGGGAAACCAATCCTGAACGCAGCACAGCCCTATGCTAAGGCAGAAGGCAGAGTGTTTCTTCTGGTACCGGCCTACCGGGTTGTCCCGGAACAAAGGCCATTAAACGGTTGTTGTTGTTGTTGTTCAAATATATAACTCGTTATTAACTGATTAATCAGCTTCAGCTGCTCGATAAATTGAGCTAACTATTCAGTAGTATTCACAAAAGAACAGTTGTTTGGTGAATCAGTAATAAAAAAATGACTCGGTATCCTGAACAGTAAGCAAAATTGATAACACTGTAGAAATAATATCAGCATTATACACCAAGATACCAGTTAGATTATTCCTAAAATTACTAAATGTTCTCATGTCCAAAGACCAACACTCTCACAAACTATGGTACTTCAGAATTCCAAGAAAAGTGAATAAAAATTCTTGGTTATGGGGCATTACAACAGTTTACGCATGAGCAATATCAGTGTTTCTGAGCCAAAAATGCTTTAACATGAGTTACATAACAACAGTCCTAAACAGGGTCTAATCACAAAAACATCAGGTATCAGATAAATAAGTTGACCTTAAGCACAAAAAACATCAATATATACGAAAACAATTCGAACACCCTCAATGAAAAAAATTACAATATATGGTAAGCCTGCAAACAACAGATCGACTGGCATCATCTGTACATACTGGGACCCAAAGAGACAGTAAATGCACCAGATATGCTGCATGTCGATACTATATACACGGCTGGCTATCTATTTGGTATATGCAACTGTCAATGCACTGACAAACAAGAGGCAAAATTTAGCAAACTAACAGCGTCACAGTTCGATTATGACAAGCATCTACAAATTATGCATCGGAAAATTCAGGGCACCCATGCCAAATGATGCAGCAGCAGGGTGGCCGGCAAACGGTGGACCCATTGCACTGCTTATTGCTGCCGCACGTGCATCAAATGCACCACTGTGGTGTTGGTGATGGCCTCCAAGCAGAGCATTGAAGCCCATGTCATGTAGCATGTGCTGTGCGCGACTGCCATATGCTGCTGGCTGGTGGTGGAGTGGATCTTGTGCCGATACAGTGTGGTGCGGAAATTTGATTGGCGATATTGTACTGTGTTGATCAGTCATGTTGGCAACACCACCGACGTCTGCAAACAGACTACTGAAGCCAAATCCCGGCGCTGATGGCGTATGTGGCATCATCGGAGCAGCTGCTGCTGCTGCCATGTGAGCTTCCATGCCAAAGCCATGCGTGCCCGGCTGAAAGTTGAGCCCACCAAGACCATTGGCGGTAGCACGGCCAGCTGGCGAGAACGGGCTGAAAGGGTTGGCAGCATCTCGGTGATGCTGCAATGTTTTGGCAGCTGCGTTCGACAGAGGACGACCAGCGCCACCGAAAATGTTCGTTGAGAAATAGCTGAGTGAATCAGCAGCTGAAGGCTGGACTCCCTGTAAGCTGCCACGATTAGGTGACACCCCACCCCCAAGACCAAAGTATGGTGTCATGCATCGACTGTCAAACATACTTGGATCTAAGTCATACACTGAAAGGCCGGGTGCAGCCTGCAGTGCAGACTTTGTGGAAGACTTCTTCTGTGACTTCGATGATGATGACCGATTCGACGATGACTTCGGAGGCTGCTGTGGTGTGGGTGCAACAGGAGCCGGCGATTTGTGCTGCAATGCACCTTGTTGCTGCTTACTATCTTTATCGCTCTTCTTTGACGTTCCTCCACCACCATGTCCCTGAGACATTCCAACACTGGAACAATCCCTCACTGACGAGTAGTTCAAAGGTGGAGGATCAAACCCGACACTTGTCAAATTTGGGCTAAACTGTGTAGCAGCAGCTGGAGAATGATAAGATGGTGCAAGTTCAAAACCCGTTGAAGATGCACGAGCAGAACACTGCCGATCTGGCATCGTTGACGGTGGATGGTGTAGAGGCGGACTCGCCAACGAGTTTGCAAAACCGACGTAACCCGATCGGTCAGCAATGGCTGGTGACCGACTGCGACGAGCAGAGGACATATTCTGCGCATTTGAGTTAGATCCAGAAGAAAGCCGATGTCCACTCGACCGCGTCGAACCCATTCCATCTTTCGGCATAGGTTCCAAAAACTGTCCATTACTAGAACCACTACACTGGCCAAAGCCGGATGAGTAGCCATCTCTCGACATATTCTAAAACCCAACACAACAGAGAACATTACAGAATCACAATGTACATGGTGAATTTAAGACAACTAATTAGAAATTACTGATATATGTACCTCAGCAGTTAACTAGCTTCAACTATAAGGTTTGTCTCACACATCAACGAAGTCGCCCTATGTTGATCTGGGTTAGTACTGAGTTATGACCACCCACTTGTATATTACTGTATGCTTGTATTTTACCAGCCACTTGAGATAACTCAGACTGACCATCCCTTTCATGGCAGGCAAGAGAACTTGACTGGTAATGGCCACACACTCTTCAATGAAAGAATGGTGAATTCTTGTTACATGAACTATTGGCATGGTCCTCTAGTCTTTCAAAGACCATGTCTGTTAATACGTGACATGGAGTTACATGTTAGCTCAACTGGGTTTAATTACTGCTGGCTCAAAACACTGTAAATGGCAATATCAAGCTGTTGGTCTAGAGTATGTGAAATCTATATTCGACACTCAGCAAAAGAAGAAAACTTACACTATGTGAAAACTGATGCAAAAATATCAAAGGCAGTCACACAAAATTCCACCACTGAGCTTGCTTAGTCACAGCAACAAGGACAACTTGTTTCACGCTTAACAGCTTTATCACATTATAATATTAACACAAGTACTGCTATCTATTACAAAACAAACCTGCTGCTGATGGTGTCGTGACTTGGACATTTCTGTGCCAGAGTCGTGACTCGACCTCATTGAATTTCCTGCTGCTGATTTGTGTGTCTGTTTGTCGACACCACAAGATGGCAGGTTGTGAGACAGCGGTGAGAACCGACCTGGTGCACCACGAATTGACGACTGTGGATCAAAGCCAAATGGCGACGGAAAGGAAGAAAATGGATTGCGGGAAAATGGGTATTCAGCAGCGGCAATGGACGCTAGCGACATTTCATGATGATGTGGCTGTGGCTCAGCTCCATTCATTGCAGCATAGGGATACTGAAATGGCTCAATGACGCTTGTTGCAATCTTACTCTGAACCGCACAGCTAGATGAAGATGCTGCTCTAGGAGTGAAGAAGTCTGAATCCATCATCTGTCGCTGGCGACTGTCCTCCTGACACGACGATCGGTGCTTCGTGCCTGCCAAGCAGTCCATATTGCTGCTGTACATGCCTCCAATTTGTTGTGACATTCCCGACGATCGACTGTTCCGACTATCGGAAGTGGATACCTTCTGAGAGCAATTTGATCGCAGTGATGAAGAACTGTTGAGACTGCTGGCACTTGCACTGTTAACTGCTCGATCACAGTGCAGTAACGCCTGTGCTGATGACACTGAATGTCCTTCAACACTGCAACTGCCTCCCGATGACCGACTCCTGACTGCCCCTTCAGCACAATATCCACGATCAACAGGGCCGTGTTCATAGCTGGCTGTGTCGGCCGAACGTCGTCTCATGGAATCCGACTGGTGGCTGCCAACACTGCTTGATCGACCGGGCACGTTCTCTTCGATGTCAATATAACCCGTCGAGATGCTGTCTCTCATTTCAACACGGCTTTTAGCACAGCTTCTTGCACTGGCATCACTCAATCTTCCATTGCTTTCATGCGTACAATTCTGGACGGGTTTATTTCGATCAGCTGCATACAGCTGCAGTTCTGATCGACTTACTGCACATGAGGTGACGGCTGATCCTGTGTGTGCTTTAGACGTAGCACCAGCTGTAACACCAGTCTTGGACGGCACTGCAGTAACTGAAGCCATCTGATTGAGACTGTTAGTTGATGATGATGCTACTGTGACTGGCAGATTCTGACTCCTCACAACTGCATCAGACTGACAAGTCAGCACTGTAGACGTACTGGTGTCTGATGCACAAGAAGTTGCTGTCTTATAGCTTGCATCTGTTTCCACAGAGTTGATAGCCTCATGTGTTTGTAAACATACACTGGTCCTATCATGTGCAAAGTCTGTCAATGAAGGACCACTAAAACATGCTGCATTCTCATTCAAAGTATTCCGACTGTCTGCAGTTGTCAGTTCATTAGCTGGTGAAGACCCTCTCTTATCGGCGTTATTGGCAGGAACTTTAGGTGACGGTATACTGATTATTTCCGATGTGCTATCACCAAGCTCTAGTTCACTTCGATTGCGAACAGCCTGTGCCGAGAGTTTTGTGGCACTGCGTGGTGTAGAGCCATGCATCTTTGGTGGTACAACATGGCGAGCCAATGTCGCTATATTGCTGTGACGTGCAGTTACTGACTTGGACGACACTTCTTCAGATGATTGCCCGTCACTGTTCCCAGTGCCTACCAAATCTCGCAAATCTGCCAGATCTCCAGTCTGCACCTGATTCGGAGGTGGAGAATGTATCACATCCACATCATCACTACTGTGCCCCAACTTCTTATGTGTGCCATGATTTTCTTTGTTCTCGGACTGAACTGTCTCCATTTTGCCCACTTCATTCTGACCATCCACTGCATGCTCAGACAACTCATCACCAACAGGCAACTTGTTAGCTTTATCGGCTGGCAGCTTTGCGGCTTTAATGTGGCTTTGAACTGAATCATCTCCCTGCTTTTTTGTTGTGCTTCGATATGGAGAGTAACTATTGACTACATCCAGTGGCACAATGTCATCTGCAGCAAAGTCAAACACGTCCATTGGGTCATTTTTTGGTGCCACGGCTGCACGCGGACAGTGCCCGCCTTTTTCATTTCTGTGCTTTGAATGTCGTTCCCTCTCTCCAGCAGATATGCCAGTATTATCTGTACAGGATCTTTTCACCTGGCTAGAATCACTACTCACATGTTTTGACATTGAAGAACCACTTTTCTTCTTTCGCTTTGAAGGTACTTCCATTTCTCCGTTAGAAACAGACGATGATTTATGTTTCCGATGGTGTGACTTCTTAAACTTTTCTGTTTGTGTTTCAACTGCCATGTTCTCCACAACGTCTACAATACTGAACAGCTCATTAGCATTGAAGGTCAGTGTGTCTGGCATTTCCGATGCAGATGTGCCATTACATGATGATTTATGTGACTGTTTCTTCGATTTGTCTTTCTTCAGCTCCTTCCTTGTTGTCTGTGTGCCCTCTTCCATCATGCAAGGAGCCTCTGCTGGCTCATAAGTCCGGTCACTGATAATCACATCCTCTGAATCATCAACGGATACACTCAGTGACCGATTCCTCTGTCGGTTGTCTGTTGCCATACGAAGACTCTGTTCCAGAAGATCGGCAGCCGATGTTGACTCACTCAACTTCGTACTTTCAGGAAGAAAGTTGCTCAATGCAAATCCCTTGTGTTTTCCATCTACACTGACAGCATCTGCTTCTAGTGACGACTTTATGCCAACACTCTTCTGCGTAAGTTCCAATTCCACCGACTGCTGTAAAGCTACAACAGGAGGTTCGGGTGGTTTTTCTTTTGACTTCTTGCTCCGTTTATGACGCTTTTCAGTCACCATTTCACTTGACGACTTATTAGCGATATCAGATTTAGTCACCTTTTCTGTAACATCAGGGGAATTAGCAGCACTGATTAGGTCACTGATGTCAGAGTGACTTATAGGAGTACTTGTGCTAATAACAATGCTTGGTGTCTGACACTGGACTACTTCCTCACCTTTCTTCACACTCTCGTTGGTTGTCGGCAGCTTTCTGTTCTTGTGATGAGTACCCCGGCTCTTCTTTTCCATTGTCAGCACTTTTCCAATTCGATCTATGACCAATGAACTATTAGACTTATCTGCTGTCTTCGTATCATTACCTCTACTACTTGCAGCATTGGCGGATTTCTCGAGGTGTCGTGATGATTTGCGTGTTGCTGCGTTGGCAGTCAATGCTGTGCTCACTGAAGAACTGGACGACATAAGTGCTTCTTCCAGTCTTTCAAACAAAGTTTTTGATGAAGATGACAATGGCTCATGGTCATTAACGTTTAAACTTGCTGGTTCAACTGATAATTCTGTTACGGCTGTCTGTTGTTCGACTGGTGATGTTTGTTCAACATCTGGTAATGTTGGTTCTTCATCAACGACAACACAAGGTCCTGACTCAGGTTCAGGTTCAGCTTCAGCTTCAGGTTCTGGCGAGACAGGCTCTTCTGTCAAATCAATTTCCACCACTACTTCGTCATCTGAGTCCTGTAAAAGCAAATCCGATTCTGCTGTTGGTTCAACTGTAGCAGAATAACTTTCAACAATCTTGATGGAATCGTCAACAGAGTTTTCTGAGCTATCAATTTTCTCGTCACTTTTCTCAGCTGGCACCTCCTTTGCAACTGAGATGGCAGGTCTTGGTGTCATTGGTTCTAAGCGAATTAGATCCGAGAAATCGTTGATGTCAGACTGCTCATCATCCCCTTCACCACCTTCAAGCTGATCCAAGATGCTGTGTGCAGCAGCATGATCAGCAGACATCTCTTCTCCATGACCAGATGGCAGAGACACCGAGACCTTTGACTTCTTCTTTGAGTGAGAATGAGATCTGTTTAGCTGGGCTGGTTGAGCTCCATGTTCCACATTCCCTTCAATGTCAATTTGTAGTTGGTTCTCGGACGTACTAAGACAGAGTCCACCAGGAGACAAGTGGTCGCCGGATGGTGGCGATAACATGAAGATCGATTCTGTCGCTTTGGCCAAGATATCAGTCGTTTTAACTAGTTCGGCATTCTTCTGCTGTGAAATAATATCAGTCTGCACCGAAACAGCCAGCGGAGCAATTGATGAGTTATTTGGTATTGTTGGCAGTGGCGCCAAACCAATATTTGGTCCAACAACACCTGGGCCATTTGTGACCATGTATGTAGCTCCAGAGACCATTGGCATAATGTTAGAGGCAGGCGGAGCTATTGCTGGAAGACGGGCAGGTGCCAGAAAATTCAGCGTTGTTGTTGCAACTGAACACGACGATGTTAATCCATCAGCCTTAACAGTAGCAACAGTTGGTTTTGGCATCAGAGGGCGTGGCACGATCGACTTCTTTGTTTTGCTTCCAGCCTTCTGCTGTGTGTCGGTCTGTGGCATTGTCAATATGATTGTACCTTCAGGCGTCATCGTAGCCATTACAGTTTGTGGTAGGTTGGGTACAGATGGACGAGGTACGGCACCAGTAGCTGTACCACTGGACATGACAGCCGACTGTGAAGATATCTGAGGCGGCATATGGCCCTGAGCAGGGACGGCCTGAATGACGGACCCTGGTCCTACTTGGACCGGCTGAGTACCTGGAAATCCGGGCTGCTGAACAAGTCCCCTCACCACACCAGCCCCCGGGACATTACTAGCAGCAACAGTAACAACTGGAGCTGGCATCGGTGTTGTTGTAATAGAGGACATGCGTGCAGAAGCCGAGACTGGGGGTACAAAATTCACCATCGGTTGGCTTGGCGGTGTCGGGATCAGCAAACCGCCTGTAACTGGGGTACATTGCTGGGGTGGAAACAATAGGTTGGGTTGTGTCACGACTGGAACTATCTGTCCATTAGGGAGAATCAATGCAGACGGATGCTGATTTGGCTGCGAAGGTACGGTGTTTAGTGTCATTGGACCAGATGGTGTATTCACCATTACCGTTTGGTTGGGACCAAGTGGAGGCATCGGCGGGGCAACTGGAGGCTGGTGCTGCTGTGGTGGCTGAGCAGAAGCAAACTGGTTGACATAAATTGTCCCTGAACCTGAAACAGCCATGTTTGGTGCCATGTTCGGACCAAGGGCATTAACTCCACAAGTTGACGGCAACGGCTGAGAATTTCCAACTGCAGGCTGGCTCTGATTGACAAGAAGCAGCTGTCCATTGTGCAAGACAAGAGTGCCGTGCACTGATGACGACGTATCATTCTGCATCGGTGGCATCATTCCCACTGGGGCTGCTTGCTGGTGAGCTGCAAATGGCTGCTGTGGTTGTGATGCAAACTGTGGAGCCTGCTGCTGCTGTACAACTCCTGCATTAAGAACAGACGACTGATGTGTGGAAGTAAACAGAGACTGCTCAGTCATCGAAGCCTGGTCTTCTGCTCCAGCTGACAGCGGAGCAGTTGCTTCAGTTGTCTGATCGGGCACATCTTCAGCTGGTGAAACTGGTTCAATGCCATCCAGACATGACACACTTTCGGTATTTTGCTCAGAGTTCAGTCCATCGCCTTCCTGGCTATCCATCTTAGATACAGCTGCAGAGTCGACTGCTGCTGAGGATGACTCAGTAACACTGCTGTCAGCAGGTTCCACGGCGACCAAGGCAGTTCCTTCAGTGGCTGATACAGTCACAGGTTCTGCAAGTTCTTCAGTAGAACTGCTAACAGCTGGCGTATCACTGTCTGTCTCACGAGCAACGTCACTGCACTGAGTGGTAGACACTTGAGACAAAGATGACGATGGATTCTCGCTGCTGGCAATGGTAACTGGAGGCTGCGATGACTGCAGCAATGGCACATTTCCAGCATTTGTTTGTGCAGGCGGCAAGAATACGAGCTGCCCATTTTGATTAATAAATGGCATACTAGCAGGACCGGCACTTGGATACATGAGACCTGGTGGCATGATACAGGACATTAGTCCATTCTGTTGTTCATTTGGCCGCTGCACCTGCTGAGCGGATGACGTTGCAAGTTCAGCAGCACTCAGCAGTTCGGTGAACATACATCCAGCATCGGTGCCGCCATCATCCGACTGCTGTCCATATTGCTCGTAATGCTGGCTGGAGACGGTGTCTGACTGACTGACGGGTTCTAGGGCACTGCTATCACTACTGCTGAACATTTCAGCATGTGTCCGCAGACGCCAGGTCACAACCAGCTCGGCAGGGTCAATGTGTGGTGGTATTCCTGCAATCCATACACCGAACCGTGTAATCATTTCACTCCGTAGTCATTTAACAGTGAAGGCAACAGAACGGGGCGGGGTGGCAGTCAACTCATCCCCAAGTGAACTCCTTCGTAAGGGTTAGGGTCATGGTTATGATTGGGGTTGGTGTTAGGATTAGGGCAAGGGTCATGGTTAGTTTTGCGTTGGGGCTCAGACGACTTGCTGACAACTTGACCTGGAAATGAGTTGACTGGAAATCTCAGATGAGACCTGATTTGAGAAGCCATAACTGATTCTGGCTAATTTCACCGTCACGCATTGGCTCTATGCAATTGTTCACATATGATGTCAACAAGCAGTATAATTCAGTAATGGCCTCAGGGAATTGACTCTTTGGCTGGGATAGAAGCTGCAGACAGTTATGGCAGCCTACAGCAGTTCTAATATTACCTGTGGGCTGACGGGATAAGATCCAGCCCCTACATTCACATTGAATATTGGAGTACCTAACTGTCTCTTAATCTAAAGACAGAAAAAGTATGTTACAGCAAAATCTACAACATAGGGAGCGAACGAGTACTGGCTTATTGTCCAACTCCAACTTCACACATTATAGATCATTTCAGGACAGTTTTAAGTAAGAACAACATGTCAGTAACAGCACTGCTGTTTTATTTAATGTATATGTCTCTCATTACATAAACTGTTTTCCTCCATTCCAAATTAGCGCTGACTACTTGGTCGACTAGTTGACTAAGTATTGGAAGCAGAATATTAGTTGAAGTTTGTTGCCATCATACACAACAAGCGATTGCAGGGCTGCAGTACTCTGTAAAATGCTCTTTATACAAGTAATTTTTTTTATTTCAGCGAATGTTGCTAAAATAACAATAAAAGCTTTAACAGTGAAATAACCGTCCTATACTGCTGCTTACTATAATTACTATTATAATTACCACGTAACAATTTCCCATTTCCGTGCAGCGATTCCAACACCATGTCACAATACAATGTTTGAGAGGTCAGCGTTTGCATTGAGGAACACAAGAGCATCCACGAGGTCTCTTAACGGGCTTGTGCGGCGTCACGTGGCAAGGTCAGACTTTGCCACCAAAGGAAGTAAGCAAATACTCATACTCATATTCTATGAATTTTTATAATTTATACAACGCCTTATTGATTTTTTCACGTTTGCCTTATTAACTGAAGGAATGATAAAACAGTGCAGAAAAATTAGGACTGTATTAGTATAAAAGTAATGACTTCTTTGACTATTTTTCCAACTTCAACTATTTTTAATTACTCAACTATTTATTAGTTGACTAGTCGCGACACCTCAGCAACATTTTGACAGTTATGAGCGCCACAAAAAATTATATGCATAATATTACACATCGAAATACACAAACCAGCACTGTCAATAATGCTTCGAAAACGCATGTTTTCACTCTTTAGCAGTTCATTTTCCTTCTTTAACCACGTGAGCTGATCAGCTACAATTAACAGAACATACATCACTGACAACAGTATCAACAATGTAATAAGATTCTACGACAAGAGGCCAAAGTAAATTGGCAAAGGCTGCATTAAACAACTAAGTAAGTAAACAATGTTCCTATATTATCTGCTGGATACCAGGTCATGTAAATATACCAGGCAATGAGTAGGCTGACTCTGCAGCCAAGTCTGCTCTTGCTCTGCCAATTACCAAAATGAAAATTCCAGCAACTGAATATATTCCTCGTGTTTCACAATTCTGCCTGAAAGAATGGCAGGATATCTGGAACTGTTGTGATGGTAACAAGCTTCGTGCTATTTACCCAAACGTTGGTAGAATCCCACACTATAAAAACGTACCCCGGCGCGATGCAGTGGTCATTAACAGACTACGAATCGGTCATACTCGCCTTACACACTTGCACCTGCTTACAAG
>Ga0126335_1002523_pt1 | contig 11009 bp, 5 predicted proteins | sample OlaspJWI45metaG_FD_108409 | JGI IMG/M metagenome (GOLD analysis project Ga0126335, IMG submission 108409) | Marine gutless worms symbiont microbial communities from Oahu, Hawaii - Olavius sp. 1 OAHU.JWI-45 metaG | ecosystem: Host-associated > Annelida > Digestive system > Unclassified | place... | reverse complement strand
TAAACGATAGCAAACGACGTTAGAAAGGCAGAAAAGGCTTAATTTTCTACTGGAAATGCAGTCTGTTACTGTTAATTAGGCTACTGTACTGCGACAACTGGTACTGTATAGCCATTGTACATGGGTCACAAACACTATATGCAGCTTATTCAGCTAATGGACGCATTTCTGTTCGTTTTTGCCTCAGAATTTCTTACCTTTTTTAACATTGTCTCCATTAGACATTTATTTCCCAACTGTTTTTTGGTTAAACAAAATAGTTCAAATCAATTCCGTAGGTGGCGCCATCGTTCTCTTTGCTGCTTATTCAGTTTATGCATGTATTTTCCTGGTTTTTCTCCATCAATTTTTCGGCCTATAAATACTTAAGATGTATTTGCTAGGTGGCGCCATCATTCTGTTTACAGCTTGTTCAGCTATTGGACGCATTTTTCTGCGCTCTTTTACTCGAAATTTTCGCGATAAAATTCTTCCCTTAATTAGTTCTCACCCATTCGCTAGGTGGCGCCACCGTCATATATGCTGCTTATACAGCTTTTTCGACGAATTTCTGTGCGTTGTGTTACGTTATGTTACGTTCTTAAGAATGCCCCCACCCAAAACCCCATGTTTTATACTCGGGTCCCGATAGAGTTGTCGCAGTTAGTAGTTACTTTGGATTGCATTTCCACTAGAAAATTAAACCTTTTCTGTCTTTCTAACATCGCTTGTTATTGTTTTTAAGTGTAAAAAATGGGTGCTTCCAGCACCGGGTGTATCGGACACCTTTACCCATGAATGACATTTTTCGCGCTGGAAGTCTGCAAGGTTTTTTAAAGTAAGCAACGTATTCGAATTCAAGATCTGAGTAGATCAAACACCTCTACAGACAGTGCTTTATTTGTTATTCGGTCATCGCTTCCTGTTTACTTCATACAAATTCTTTTTTTTTGCTGTTGAAAGCTGTTATTTGCGTATTTTTTGATTCGACATCGTAAGCAGTTGATATAGTTGCACATGGTTAAGTTAGGAGCGGTTTGGAATAGGATTTCCAGGTGAGGTAGTGAAAATGCAAGAGCGCCCCCATGTTTTATACTCGGTCCCGCTAGGGTTGTCGCAGATAGTAGTGACTTTGGATTGCATTTCCGGTAGAAAATTCTTTTCTGCCTTTCTGACATAGTTTGCTGTCGTTTGTAAGTCGCGAAGATGGCAGTTTCCAGCACCGGACGTATTGGACACCTTTACCTTTAACTGTAAAACAATTAAAACTGCACGAAATGTGAAGAACAGAAACAGTCCGCTAGCTGGCTCTAGCTGGGATGTGAACATACATCAAAAGTCAGCACTCACGTTATCAATAACCACCGGTTGGTTGGCTATCACATTATAGGAATCCATGTAATCTAGCAATGAATGATTATTGTCTAAAACTACACTCAAGTCTTTATAGACTATTGTTTTGACGAACTATCCCATATAGACTTAACAACCGGAAACGGATTCTACAGTACAGACCACTGAGTTAAATATTCTATCTTTATTGAAGTCCGTGACTGCATTCACTGCAAGTCTGCAAGTCCACTACAACATGCTATACAAAGCCTGCACACAATTTTGCGTCATCAATATACTTAAGAGAATTCGCCAGAGCACTGCTGACCACGATAAAGTAACTCTCTCGTCTATCAGAAGGGGGAGCTGGGAGCTGTTGGAAAAAGTTAGATACGTTACGGGCAAAAACAAGTCACGTAATTGTCTGAACCATGCTAGGCCTACGGCCGAAGAGCTAAATCAGCATTTTGCCACAATACCCACTGATCATACTCCGCCGTTATCCAATGCCACGGTCAACGTATCTAGTCCATGCGGTCTTTTCTCTGAATATCGTGTCTTTCTGACTCTTTCGCATGCTGGATCACATCAAACGCCTTAACGAAATCTATGCAGAATATAGGCCAGGGGATTAGGGGCAGGGTCACCTGATCTAATTCTGAATTTTGGGACCCCCTCTTATCTCCGAAACGGCTAAAGCTGGAAACTTGAAATTGTGGGTGCACATAGAGCGATGGGGGTCGTAACAAAAACTATGCAAAAGTAGGCCATAGGGAGTGGGGCGAAGTCACGTGACTTTATTCTGAATATTGGGACCCCCCTCGTATCTCCATGCAGAATGTCTGAAGCTACAGAATTGAAATTTAGTGTGCCTATATGGCTGCATGGGGCCCTAACGAAAACTATGCAACAGTATAGGTCATACATGTATGCGGATCCGCGTCTGGCCCGGGTCACGTGACCCACATTTAACTTCTGCGATCCCCTACATATCTTAGGAACGGCTATAGTTGGCCTTTTCTCTGTGTTTCAACAGGACGGCGTCGCCGCACATCGAGCACGCGACACCATCACTTTCCTGGAGCGACAGACGTTCGACTCCATACCTCCGACACTGTGGCCGCCGAATTCGCCAGACCTTAATCCGGTCGACTATACAATGTCTGGAGTGTTCTGCAGGAGAAAGTTTACCGCTCCAAAATAGCTGACGTCGATGAACTCAAAACATGTCTGATCGATGAGTAGGCGCAGTGCCGCTATAGTGGTGTCGTCGTCTAAGCGCTGCTATCCGTGTACGCGGAGCACACTTCGAGAATTTATCTATACAGAATTTTGAATTATACAGAATTTTGAACAGAACTGTTATACAAACTTATAATTCTGCTAAATAAATTACATTTAAGTTTATTGTGTGCTAATTAAGTCGTTAGAAAGTTTATTGCAGATAACAACTTTCAGCGTTGTGTAACATCTGCGTTTAACACGATAGTGTGCATGCGAATTAGATGAGGTGGAAAATGAGTGCACCTCGCATAATTTTAGCCTCTTTAGGCCTATAACCTTTCGGCCAAAATTTTTTTTACAGTTCTTTTTGAGACACAGTTTAGATAGTGTCTGGAGGCAGAGTTTCGCATCTACAATTCGTGTGTCCTCTCATCACTGCTATAAGCTTCTGAAACATGGACACTACTGTATTGGAAGCTGATATATAGCGAAACTGGATGTAAAGGTAAGGTAAAGATATAGGACACTTGATATAGCGCCTCTTTATAGGCCAACCCAATCACAGAGGCGCACATGTATGGCACGCGTTTTCAAGAGATCACGCAGATTTACCGGCCACCAACGCGCGTTTATCCACGAATGGAATGAACCAAATCTGCCTTTGCCTTCCCAGCCGAAGCTGGTCCTCATTTACTGGCCTCGTAGGGATGGAAGGCTGAGTTGGCCTAGGCACCACCATGGTGAATCTGCCCAGGACCGCTACGTGACGGAAATCACAGTTATTAGCTGCTCAGACCGTCACGCCTCACCGGGCAAGCCGGGGCAACTGGCAACGTGCAGGCCACGAGCGTCGAACTCACAACCTCGTGTGCCGTAAGCCGCGACGCTAACTCACTACTCCACCGAGTCACTCAAGGTATTTCATATTCATGACGAACCAAAGGTGAATTAAATACTCAGCATCCTTTGGTATGAAGAATTAAATTTTGTCACGACTCACGAACGAGTAAGTCGCCACTTTCTCAGAGCTGCCGTCCATAAATGAAGCTATAAGTCGGAGGAGACATCTCTCTTTGGCCACGTCAGGCGTGTGGACTATGCTGCTCATGCCCACCAAGCCCTATACACCTCTGTCACGATACGACAGGGCTCAAAACAGCTTAGCACCTGGAAAAGACAACCAGGCCGTCCACGAAAACGCTGGGTGGAGCAGGTCACCACGAGCACAGGCCTTTTTCTGATGCCTGGAGTGTTGCGACTAAGGATTGCAATCCCGGGACCATCTTCCAATAACGGGATTTCGGGATTGAGAAACCGGGATTTCGGGATCCCAGGATTGCAATCACTAGTTGCGATGGTCCATCGCCGATGGATCAGTCAGCATGGAGGCGCTATAGATCTTAGCTGCCGGGATTCTATCCACAACGTTTAAAAACAATTTTAAAGTCCGATTTTAGGTTTTTGGGTTTTTAGTTTTGTTATTTATTTTGTAATTTAATAAAAGTAATATTTAAATTTATACTGTACTAGCTAAATTTTTCCCTCGCCCCATAGATTTTTTTAGCCATTAAGCAGTGAAATATCGTGCGTTTATTACTTGGCAAAAACGAGGTGGCAACGCCGTGTAGCCAATCCGCGAGTCAACTCGTAGCGCACATTGCGTCACCGCAGTGCGTAAACAATTCGATGTACAAAGTGGGAGTGTCGTTCTGTGGTCTGGTTTGTTATGAGTAACGTTTTAATAGCAAAGAACGGAATCAACGAACAGGATTGCGGACTGACTCGCAGTAATACGAGACTTGGAGCTGTGTTGCAGAACGAAGCAAAGAAATCGTAACTTGTTTACAATTGAACGCGTTTGAACTGCAGCATATCCGCGTGTAATGTTCTCACAGTAGCCTATTGTTCGTACGTTCAAACGCGTAGATATACGCATGTCTATACTGAGTGAGCTGCCGTCTGTTAAACTCTGAATTAACAGCAAGTTCGTGACCAAGAAGCCTATCCTGAGAGTTTGACCAGTGACCTCGTTGAGTCGCCAGCAAATCACTCGAACAGAAAACTGAGCACGGTACGCATTTCTGTCTCTCTGTATTCTCTTTTACTGCTTTCAGTAAAGGTAAATGCGTCCATTACGTCCGGTGCTGGAAATGGCCATTTTTTGCGATTTACAAACGACAGAAAACGATCTTAGAAAAGCAGAAAATACTTAATTTTCTAACGAAGTGCAATCCAAAGTCACTACTAACTGCGACAACTCTAGCGGGACTGAGTATAAAACATGGAGTTTTGGGTTTTAAAAGACGACGAAAACGCACAGAAATTCATCTAAAAGGCTGTAGATTAAGCTGACTCATGTTGGCTTTTGAGCGCACATTAAAATAGCATCTCGTATCGTATCATATAAGCAGCATATGGAATGATGGTACCACCTAGCGAATTAATCAGAACTGTGTTTTTGTGAAAAGTTTTGATTCAGACTGTGTTGAAGCATGACGAAAATTTCGAGGGAACAATGTACAGAAATGTGTCCGTAAAGTGAATAAGCAGTAAATAGAATGATGGCACCACCTATCGAATGTATCTTAAGTACTTTTAGCAAACAAAATGTTGATTGCTGATTTCTACGATGTTCTAGAACAACGAAAAATCGAGCTGAAACGCACCAAAATTCGTGTATTAACTGTATAAGCAGCAAACAGAATTATGAAAAATATCTGAATAAGCTGCATACAGTGTAAGTGACCCATACAGAATGGCTGTAGAGAATCAGTTGTCGCACTAAGTAGAGTGTAGTAATTACCAGTAACAGAGTGCATTCCTGGTAGGAAATTGAGTCTTTTCTGTCTTTCTAATATCATTTGCTATTGTTTATAAGTCGCAAAATAAAATAAAATCTACATTAAAATGCCGCAAACAAAATGCAAAAACGTACCGGTATATAAGCATGTGCGATGCATACAGGTCTAGACAACGCACTCGCCAAACGCCCACATGCAGAAGCTGTGCATGCCTCGCAAGTACAAGTTAGGCGTTAATGTGAGTGAGCAGAGGTTTAACGTCCCACTCGACACTTTATAGGTCATTTCGGGGACGAGACAAGTTAGGCACATGATCACATAGGTCACAGGCTCTGTTCTGAAATGTTTGAATCAGATCTGAGGTAGGCATGATTAATATAAAAGCAGCTAATATACAAAAGCTTTTGGAATTTTGCCGAAGGCTGAATCATACGTCTCAGCCGTAGCTAATGGTTGTTATGGCTAATAAGAAATCAATTTTTTTGCTACTACTACTACTACAAAGTTGCTCTCACTATTTGGTTCATATGTTGACACGGTTGACATTCTCTGTGGTCAGCCAATGTCATGACATGTACGGTGCCACGGATACAAAACAGCTATGGTGACAGGAGTTTTGCTGTCACTGGCCTGCACTTGTGGAGGAACGTGCCACTGTCTCTGCGACATGAATCCAGTTATGAACAGTTTAAAAGACAGCTGAAGACATTATTCAGGCAATGAGAGCATGGCGCTGTCTGACAGTTTGATATGTAGTGCTTTGGAGGGTTCAGCATGGTATGGGTGAACCCTGGTTTGGGTGAACCCTGTTTGGATCACAGTATGACTACCATGGTTGAACCATGGTACCATGGTCAGTTCTGTCGTGGAACTCTATACTGCTAACTTTAGACAATTCACCGGGAGTACTGTAGTTGAATGGCTTAGTAAAAGTTTATCTATGGTATATGATCATTTGTTTATTTACACATTTCAGCGCATTAGAGACCTTGTGATAATAGCGCTATACAAATCTACACTTTACCTTACCTTACCTTACTCCCTGTAAACTGTCGGTCAGTTTTTTAAAAACAATTTAATTTGATTAATAAAAAATTACAGCGACAGAAGTTGGCCAGTATTTTTCCATGACAACATTTCAGCAGTGATATCACTAATGCTAACAATAACAGAAACTGAAAATATCAAAAACCATTGACAGTAAGTTTAGCAACTGGATGAAAAAAACTCACAGTTATGTCTTGCTGCCAAAAGATAGTTATAGTTAAGGTTATATTGGTCACATTCTTGAAATGCCCTCGATTGTGCTGCCTCAGTAACTGTTTAGGTTTTTTGATGAGACTGCCATAGCACAGTACAGTTGGACCAGATCATGCAGAATGCAGATAAAGTAACCTGTTAAAAGAATGCACATTGACATTCTGGCGGAGAAATGTTAATCTCCATGATTATTCCGGAGTTTGAGAGGTTGGTATAGTATAGTCTGTTGGAGGAAGAAGTGCAGATGACTGTCCAGTAGGCGCAGCTAATGACCTGTACCAGTAGTTATTGTGAAAGCATGTAATTGGAGCAGGCACGCAGGCTATTACATGGGCTGTTAGTGCTCAGCTACCCTATACTGGTGTTGTATTTCACATTAGCATTGTATGGCCTGACAGTGAAGGTAATGGGTAGGTAGTAGTTAGCAGGGCCACCATATTGGAGAAAATTACCGCTGTATATTATGTTGATTCTAACCTGGCTTGATGAGTGTGAAGTTTAATGGACACTGTATCATGTTCTGCCCTGGTCTGGAAAGTATGTCCATCTGATGTGATGTTACTAAAGTGTCAATTACGGGAAATTATACTGAACCAAGCACATGCATTTCCGTTTTGTTGTGGTTGTAGTGGTGTACTTTTCATAAGTGATAGCAGTTAAAATGAAAGCTTAAAGCTAATTTAGCCAAGCCCTCAAGTCATATGCAACATGGACGCCTCTATCCCTTTGTCGGTACCCTGATTTGCCAGGATTACGACGACGAGTGAAGGCTTGTTGTTGGTGGTGGTCATGGTGCTGGAGCCACGCTGTGTGCAGCTGATGATGAATGTAGTGGATGTAGTATTTGCACTGTACTACAGTGTATTATGCAGTGCTAGCGCGTAATCACAGAACATTTGTTGGTATACTATAGGCTACATGTGCCAGTAGTAAATATTATGATGCGTGTCAGAGGTCAGTGACTCATTGATTTGAAATAGTTTTTGTAAAGTCTCATAGCAGTTAACAGCTCTGAGCTCAGCACTGTCAACAAAGTATAACATTGGCTTTGGCTTTGTTTACGGTATTTTTGGACAAAAACACAAAGAATGGACTTCTTGTACTATGTATAGTGATTGCGATCATTGGGTGGTCGCGTGTGATCTCTCTGGCTGTAAATCTAAATTGCACCACAGGTGCTTGCTCAATGCAACCTGATGTTTTAATATCTGGCCGAGGCTAGCGGCCCGGGCCGGCAGACCACGCAAGGTTTCCTTGTTGCAGCAGGCCTATACAAAGCCTCTTGTCAATAGGAAGAGAAACTACAGCGTAACGTTTACGTACATGTTGATTTCATCCGAAAGTAGAACGCTGGGTGTGAGTGGTTACGACTTAACGGCTACGAGTGTGCGGTGGTTGTTAGTCACCAGCTTGAAATAGAAGAAGCTTGTCAGTCTTTCTAGCATTTCGTGTCTGTGTGACGTCACAGACGAACGAAGTACGGTACCTAACAGCCGTAATGTAGTACATTCTAGACGTGTGGTTTTATTGGTGGCCTGGCGTGAGTTTGGTGGATTATTGAGAGAGCTATATAGACACACAGTGATACATTGTATACCGCCTACAAGAGGTGAGTAGTAAAGACCGATGACTCACTGTGAACACTGGCTAGATCTGTCGCTTCAGTGGATCATCATTCGAGGTCTGTTAGGAGTATTTACTGTAAACTTGGTGTGAATGTGCGGTCGTAGTTCAAGCTTGCCAAAGCTACTCAACATTACAATCCACCAACTGAGCGTGATGCGGCCGGGCGCCTTGTTTTTGTTGACGATAGAGACCAGTTGACCTAGATTTCGTCTACTGTATTGAGCAGTTGCGGCGTGCTGTTTTATCATTTGTAGGCCTGTCGGCACTACGCCCATCCGCCTTGTCAGCAAATGACTAACGATTTGTTGCTCTCAGCCAACAGAGTTTCTCAACATATGACTTGGCGGACCTCTGGCACAGCTCTGTTGGCAGTTACGAGCAACCTGTTGAACGAACGGCCAGCTAATTAGCTAGTCTCGGCAGCTACATTGCCAACAGCTGAAGGAGATTGATTGGCATCTGGCTACATGGTTGGGTAATTGGGCTGTAGGTAAGGTACGGCGAATGTCCTGCGGGCTGCATTGTAGAGTAGGCTGCCTGTAACGTACGGCGACTGAAAGTGCAATATGCGAGAAGACTGCGCTGGTAGTAAGTAACTGAGTTGTTACTCAGTTTCTTACTACCATGGTTGAACCGACACACGAACGTAGTGGTCTTTCCATCTTCATTGTTGAAGGTCAGACTCGGAGACCAGACCACACCAGTTTTCTCTAACTCTTCCTTTCTCGTGCTGTTGTTGTGCACTTCACCAGGTCCAGTCTGTGATATCGTCTCCTTGTCGTAATGGCCTTTTCTGCTTCTTGTGCTATGTAATCACCCTTCAGACGTGTGTACAGAGGTTCTGTGCACTGATCAGGTGGTCGAAGTACTGCAGATTTCGCTTCCTGACAGTGGCTACAAAATGTATCGACACGCAATAGCTTCATTTTGAAGACGTGTCGATAATTGTGCGTCTGACAGAACACCAGTGGACTGGCCGTCAAATGACGTATAGTGTCGTGTGTGCTGTCGGTCTGTTAAGATATAAGATTGAGTCTGGCTAAATGGTGACACTGGCACTAATTGCTATTCTCTCCAGCTGGTCTGCTGGTTGATGGATGGCGAAATTGTTGTGGAGGCTGGAGAGTCGTCGTGAGCGAGCGCAGCAGGTGGTGCTGGTGGCGGGGCTAAGCATGCACTAAGCAGGTGTTCCCTGAGCCTGCTCCCCTCGCCATATCGCCATAGCAACCAACGTCTTTACAGTTCTGTGCAAATTAGTGTCTGGGAGCGGTGACGTGTTGCACTGAAAGCTTCTGCTTGTCAGCTGCTGTTGGCAACTCTGCGTTACGTCTACGGTAAACGCGTGTGTTTCGTGGTCTTCTTTCGTTCTGTCACGTCTATTGTCGCTTTGTCAGTCGTACACGTACTCACACTAATCGTGCTCGTTGTTACCTCTTCAAGGAACGTACTTGCTTTCTGCTTGCGTTGCTTAAACTGTTAGAATTTTTTGGCCGCGCAACGTGATGAAGTGAGCCGTCTCTCTGTCACACTCGTGATTAACGCGTAAACGGTTCAAGGTGTTGAAATACAAATACGCTTTGCACCACGCGATACCCCGATGTCAGCTTTCTTTACGCCAGATTTTGCAGTCCTTAATTTAGCGGGGGTCACTCCAAACAAAAAGAGGTACTATCCTGTCGACAGCAGAAATGTGACCAATGATTCGCAATATCTTGCAGACGGACGTTTCACTGCAGAGGCCCGCTTCACTTCGTTACGCCGATAAAAGGGTAACTTTGAACTCAGTAAATTCGGGGAGGCGTCTCCTGATTACGTCAGTACAGTTTGTGGGTGTTTAATAGCTTTTCGTAGGAAAAATTATTTTTCTATGTAACGTAAAGCATCGCGACAGTGCAGGTAGTTTAGAATGTCACGAGTGACGAGTTATGGTATGAGCCTATGAAGTGAAACGCGATGTGAGGGCCGGAAAATTTATGGAAAATATTTTAAATTTTTTTATCTCAAATTGTAGAGACAGTATTTTTAGATTTATTACTTTTTGAATATTACTCATGTATATACAGCATGAATTGACATGTATCTGGTAATTGATGAAATAAACAAGAACAGTGACAGTGTTAGCATTCAGTCATTGTTCGATTGTGACTGTCACACAGAAAATGAACAGATATAGTCAATTAGTCATGTAGTGTGCTTATTACTACTTTGCTTTGTCTCTTTGCTCGGTAATTCGCGTCGTAATTTACAAACCTGGCACTTATTGTCAGCAAAATATCGACTGCAACAACCCTAAGAGTTTCATTCTGTTTTCACAGTGAGTGAACATTTAGTTTGCCAGTTTAGCTTTTTTATAGTTTGCTGGGTTAGTGGTTAATGATTGCAACAACGTTTGAGTAACGTAGCCAAGTCATTATCTTTCTGTTTCTTTATGGACGACTTCGACATGAGCTAGAACGACTGAAGGTAGGACGCGTACGTAACAAACGAGCTGCGACAATTTGTTCCTTAACTGTTCCAGCGTCAGCATACACACGGTCATTCTGACTGTTGGTTGGGCGGGCCACCGTGAAGATCTTTTCATCTGTGAAGACAATAAAGTTGACGAGACTTGCTGGGTACTTGGCCAACAGCTGACGGGTACGATGCAGTCAAGCAACCTTGTTTGCCTCCGTCAGCTCTGTTGCACGATGTTTCTTAAAACACCGCAAACGCAAATCGTTCTTCAAGATTCGACTAACTGTCGGCTGCGATATTCCAGTTTCACGGGCAGTTTCTCGTTGCGTTAAG
>Ga0126335_1002522_pt1 | contig 11009 bp, 10 predicted proteins | sample OlaspJWI45metaG_FD_108409 | JGI IMG/M metagenome (GOLD analysis project Ga0126335, IMG submission 108409) | Marine gutless worms symbiont microbial communities from Oahu, Hawaii - Olavius sp. 1 OAHU.JWI-45 metaG | ecosystem: Host-associated > Annelida > Digestive system > Unclassified | place... | reverse complement strand
GGGCAAAATGCACTCCAAAAAGTGTTTTTTTTCTATCGTTTTTTGTTATTTTTGTTACTTTTGTTATTTTAAACAAATAATGTTAAAAATGCACACGTTGAATTTTGGATATGCACATATGCTTTTTAATAATGCACATTATTTTGTGCATTAATACACGCTTAAAATAGCCTACCAGTATGTCGCCTACCTGATTCGGTCGGGGCCGGTGTTTAATCAGCATCCGCGCAGACTCACGGCAAATATCGCGTGACTCTGTTTGTAAACATGACTGCTGCAGCTGACCGTGTTGATGACAGATTCGGGAGGATGATGATGAATAGCTATGATGTCGTTATGTTTGATATCAGTGGGTGTGCTGTGACGATAAAATGTTACTGTACAAACGCCAGTCGAAACTGAAGCGGACTACCGGTCTGTCGTACGGGGTTGCACAATGAGCGTTTGGAAGCGGCTGCAGCGAGTGGGCAAACGAGCTTCGAAGTTCAAGTTTACAGCATCTTACCAGGAACTGTCCATCACTTTCACCAACAAGTGGTACGAACCGATCTGTTTTGTGTTTAATAGTACACAATCTGCGGCGGTTTTGGGCACTGTGCGGATTTGCGGATATTCTAAACTAGGGTTATGTCCAGGGAAAGGTTTGGGGTCAGGGTTAGCATTAGGGTTATGGTTAGAATTAGGGTTAGGGTTAGAAAATCAACATTTTTTTATGACTGGCAGTTTTGCAATTAATGCAAAATTGGTATTGATAAAATAAATCAGACTGTTTAGTCAGGATTGGCATATAAGTGTCCACTTATAGGTTTTATGATTCAGTGTATGATTTATGTTTGACATGTTGTAGGCAACCTCATAAGCTGTGTATCGTGTGGATGCGGCATGACCATCATCTGTGCTCCGAGATAAACAGCTGGGAATCTATGGTGGATGATCCGTATCGAGGGATCGTTTCATGGTCCGTCCCAGAAAATATCACAGCAACCGTGACGTTGTTTCATACTGGCAGATTAGTGAAATGTGAAGACAAGAACTGGATGTTTGTTGTTGAAAATGTGAGTTTTGTCATAATTTGTTATATCGGTTTTTGACGGCGTTCTGCTGTTTACTTTAAACAGAACGATATGTTTTTGTTTTTGTTCACTTAAAACTTGTCGGCTTAGGGACATGATGTACCAAAAGCAACAAAGCTGGCAACTTGTATCATACCATCAGACAGTCTGAAATTATAAAGTACATAGGCCAGCTCAGTCTTCGATCCCTCCGCGGTCGGTAAATGAGGACCAGCTTCTGCCGGGAAGGCAAAGGCAGGTAGGCTATGGTTTATTCTATTCGTGAATAAACATGTATGTTTGCAGCTAAAACTCTGATCCTTGACAACACGTGCTATACCTGAGTCTTTCTCTCGAGGTTTACCTCATGAGGAGGTGCTGTATCAAGTGTCTGTACTAGGGATGTACCAGATATCCGGTAGTATCCGGTTTCGGCTCCTGACAGTCAAAAAACGGGCAATGATACCAGATAATTTTACATACTTATTAGAGTTATTTGACTCCTTTCTGCATCCTGGATTCGAATCAGGACATCACAAGCTCAAACATGCACTCAGCTGTGTGGGTGTCCAAGACAAACTAGTGCTGTCCCCGAACTACTGCATGCTCACTCAGACGGTGTAGAACTGTAGTCGAGCAACTCTACTCAATTGTCAGTTTGTCTTTGTTTTACAGTCCTTACATGATTATCCAGTATCCAGTATTATCTGCTTCCAGAAGGAAAATCTCTATTTGGTACATCCCTAGCTATATGCATAGCAGATGAAGCAGTCTATAAATTGGCCATTCTGCTGCCGTAATCAGTACTTTATGTAAGCTACGTACGAGGATCTTTTAAATATATTAAACCATTAATTTGTGGCATTATTGGTCTGTTTTAGGTGGATAAGCATGGCCGACACAAGCGACTTGCGTCCGAGTCAATTAACTTGTCACAGTTTGCCAGCGTATCACCAATGCAGACGCAGCTGACTGTCGAGTTCCGTACGTTGTCTAAAAAGATCACGTCGGCTTCTCTCAGTCTGACGATCTCGTCTTTGTTCCTCTGTGACGGCAATGCCATGTATGTTTTCTTGAATTTCTGTCTTGTATTGCCAAGTACAAGTTATTGCCATTTGTGCTATAATTATGGAATATCTCGTCGATCTTACTGTAGAGAGGGGAAATGTGTATTGTTAGGCTGCATCGAATGCACGAGATACTGACTGTTCTTACCGATGTTTGTGGTGTCTGTCTGTCAGTCTGTCTGTAACGCATCTTAAATCGGCGGCAACACATGCAGTGTGTGTAGGATCATTCGGTGCAGCCTTTGCCAAATGCCTTTGGCCTCTTGTTATGTTACTGTTATAGTTTTTTACAGCTATTTTTTTCTTTTCAACTTCTGGAGTGGCATAGGCTGCTGACAGCACTGTGCCACACCGCACGATCTTGAGTCTTCTACCCCATTTCTGTCCTGGCCATTTTCAGCCTTCCCATCTCTTTTTGCACATTTCTCCGTCATGTACTTCTGTTCTCCCTCATTTCAGCTCTCTGCTAAAATAGATCAGTAAACAGGCCACATTCAGCAGCACAGTAGCACGTTTTCTATAGTTTCCTTTTAAATGTGTTTCAACTTGGTTTGCATTGACAACTCCGCTGTTGTCGACGACGACAATAATGTGGCATTCTATGATGTGCATATAGAGATGATGACATGCAGAGCGTTGCAAGCCTGATGATTGTTGACACTTCGTTTGACATCGGTAACATAGAAGATATTGACAATGACGACGATGACGCTGACGACGAACAAAGAACCTGTGTCACCGACAGTGCATCACGTTTTGCCGTCACGTCACAGACTGAAGAAACCTGCGACAGCTCCGCTCACGGTGCATTGCAACAGTAGCTGTAATTTATACACCCTGCAAGTTGGCTTGACCTGGTGACTTTACATTGTGCACGCTGGATGTAACCGATTACCGACATGGGCTTAAATAACAGCTGAATAATTTATTTCAAAATTACTAATGTGCATGCTGTAAAGATGAAAGAGGAAGGTAAGTAATAAAGTATTAAGTAGTTATTAACCAGTTTAATAATAAATGGCTGTTAAAGTAGGTTATGCGTATGACTGTGGTGTAGTTTTCTTTTGTTTGTATTTTTATTGAAGTAAGAATTGATTAACTTATGGTTAAGCACATTCAGATAATTTTAGTTAATGTTACTGTTACTGATTGCTGATTATAATCGTTGTCATCACAGCAGAATAATTTGTGCATTGTTTGTGTATGCATGTGTATTGTAGAGAGTGTTTTGGCTGATCGAGGCGTATGTGCCGTAGACCAGTTTAATGTCCACTGCAGTACAAAAGCTGAACGTTCGTCAGAGAGGCTACGGCTGACAGTCAGCAGGGAGAGAGTGGCTCAGCCGAAGTCCCGCAGTCTGGATGCTGCTGCAGTGAAGCAGTCTCGCGGGCTGCTGTTGGACAATGGCACAGCAGTAGAGAATCATGGTGCGATTGCCGCTGGACCCAATAAAGTTTCGGCAGCAGCAAGTGGGAAGGGCGACAGACAGAGTCTGAAGCAGCTTGAAATTATGAGAGTTAGTCACTCTGTTCATTTATTTGGTTTTATTTTTCGTGAATTGTTTGCTTTTCTTTTATTGTCGTCTATTATATTGGCAGTAATACTAATATTGTGTGTGTTTACAAATGTTTATACATTTAGTGGTATTTCTTTTAGTTTTTAGTTAATGCCGGTAGCCATGTTAGGCTGAGATTAGATGTACGTCGTGTGAGTATTTTTTCTATCACTGTGTTGTGTTGTCATCATTTTAGTAGCATTACTGCAGCAAGTATATGCCATATGTCATGTGATGTCAATGATGTTGAAAACTTTGTTTTGTACACTGTGTCCAGAAAAAATGGAACCGATAGTGCTTCAGGCATAAATTTGACAAACAGAAATATGTATTTGTAATTTGCGTGGAATGTTGCCAATGTAATGCAAAACCAAACTAATACAACAAGTGTTCGTTGCACACAGTGTCACTACTTTACCTTGTGAATTAAACGACCATCATGCATTAAAACGCACAACGTCATAACTGACAACTGCAAGAAAATCAGATGGGAATATCAACTGTTCGATTCGACTAGTGAGCAAAGGCTACAAAGGCCGCAGTTATCGCAAAAACATTGAATTAAAAACCGTGCTTGAAATGACCACCGCCTACTCTGACACAGACTGAAAGACTGCGACGCCACTGATGCCATTGCACAGCTGCAGCAATGATGGCATGATACAGTGTAGCCCACTCGGTTCTGATTCTGATGTGATGTCCGAGGTCATTGACAGCAGTGATGCATATTTTGTACACCTTCTCTTGCAGTACGCTCCACACGCTGTAGTCATCCAGTTAAATCTGGCGAATTTAGCGGCAAAATGAACTCTCGCATTTTTTTTTCCAGGAACTCAACGGTAACGCGAGCATTTTTATCGTCATTATTAGGTAGTGTTTTGCAAGTAGTGATGGTACTTTTTGTAATTTTAAAGTTACCTTTAATGTCAAGACGAATTGTGCCAAAAACTATGAAAATTTGTGGAACTTTGTCAAAGTTATGCCGAAAATACTAGCAGATGCATTTTTTCTGACACGGTGTATATATACGTTTTCATACTTTATATCTAACGTAGATTACAGATTCAGCAGTTTATAAACAACATCAGCATTGGTATCGGGTATCACGCATATATACTTGCTTACATGCCAGGAATTAGTGAAATTTGATATACCTTGCGATATACCTTGTGCAGCCTCACTGGCAGATCATCTAGCCAGTAGGCCTAGGGCTCAGCGGACTAGTCCATGAAAAAGCCCATTCAGTTGTCCCTGATGTATACTAATCCAGACTTGAATGCGTTGATGCTAGATGCATCCACCGTCTGCTGGTCCAGCAAATTCCGTCTGTTAATCACCTTATTACCTGCGCGCCAGCTATTGTTTTGGTGGCATCTGTCTATGTGCCTGCTCGCACAAAATCTCAATAACTACTGATCAGAAATTGATCTAACTTGGTAGGAATATGTCCCGCGATGAACGGTAGAAGTGGTTGGAAGTTGTGTGGCATTTTACTGTGACCTTTAACCTTTGACCTTGAGCTATTTTTGTACTTTTAATATGCAACTTTTGACTGGCTCGACCTAGCAATTTTGTTTTTAGTGAGGAGATACATCTTGAGAATATCTATGTCGCGGTCCAGTTTCAAGGTCAGGGCCAAGGTCAAAGTCACGGCGGCAATAGACGGCCGTGCGTAGGTTTGTGCTGCTCTCTGATGCAGTATAATTTGAAAAGAAATACTTGATAATATCCCTCTTGCATCTAATTGAATTAGGATGCTAATCTTTTCACTTATAGAAAGGTTATTGAGTGGACTTGAAACTGTCTCTTGTTGTGTCTGTAATTCAGGACAAGTCCACGACATCATCATTCGCCGGTTGTCGGACTCCGACGCTAGACCTGCTGGAGTGGTGTCAGGAGGTAACGGATGGATACCGAGGTGTCAAGGTGACAAATCTTACGACGTCGTGGCGCAGCGGTCTTGCGTTCTGTGCCATTATACACCACTTCCACCCAGAGCTGATGTGAGTCTGGCTGGTTTACTGCTGCTCTGTGTGGTATGTGTAATCGCGGAGGGATGTTGAAGTGTTGATGTTTGCCCGGTATTAATATTAAGTGAAGTTTGATATACCTTGTGCAGTCTCTCTGCCAGATCATCCAGCCAGTTGTTCCCAATTACTGGCACATAACAATATTGTTTAATCGACTTTCGTTAAACTGCCTGCGGTATTCTATGAGTATCGTGGTCTCTCCTGTAAATACAATATCTGTAACCCGTACTGTTCTGTTGCAGTATCAAGACATCTGTTAGGACACTTATTACTAGTATGCTCAAATTTTAATGTACATTGTATTTGTTATCATCATTTCATGTGTCTCTGTACTGGAGTTTTTTTAGTAGTTTTTCTTATTGTTTTAGTGTGTACTGGCTGCTGTTTTGGTGTAATAAATGATTATTATTTACTCTTTCTCAGTCGTCTGTGAGTTTTTAAATTTTGATTGTAAAACACCTTTTGAGTACTTGGCTATTGCTGTCTGAAATGGATTTTTTATGACATAATGTTTTTCTCCTGCAGTTGACACTTTCGAATGCCATCTGACTAAAATTCTTGCGTTTGTTTCACTGTTGCCACATTGCATGTACATGTAAATTATGATTTTCATTACTAACAATTTTGTTGGGATTAATTGCTTTTGCATTTTTACTGCTTTAGTGGTATATGACATCTGTGCGGAAAGGCTTGCAGTTAGCTCGTCTCCAACCCTAAACCTAAACCTAATCATTACTCTAACGGTTGTCGTAATCCTAACTCTTACCTCAACCCTAGCAAGTTCGAATGAGTTGAGTTGGGGACGAGGTGGATTGGGCGTTGACTGCCACCCTGCCGATATGCTCTGATAGTGTTTTGAAAGATTTTTTTGATGTACTCTAATTAGAGAAAATTTGTCGGGCGTTGAAAACGTTTATCATGTCGAGAAAAGTTATCGATTCGTCACGTCACAACGAATTGTTTTTATATTTTCCGCCGATGCTGATGCTGCTAGTGTAAACGAATGATGTGTTTCAGAAATTACAATTCGTTGCCGACCGACGACATCAAAGGCAACAATAAGCTGGTACGCATTATCAGTAGAATTCAGTGCACTGCCGATGCTTGTTGACTGTTGTACTGCTGCTGCTTGAGTGTAAGTTTAACAGTGGTCAAGACAAAGATCAGTGACACTCTTTATAAGGTACCATGTTTCTTCTAATAGAAGCCCCCAGCTCGTATTAGTGATCCATCTTCTGTGTTTTTCATAAATTCAGATCATCAGATGCCGTAATCACGTTCCGATACGTAATACGTCTTAACGACGCAACATACCATAGTCCTATATATCGTTAGCTCTATGGTATTCACCGTTAGATCTTGGCTTCTATGAGAGACTTGGCGTGTATTAGAGACCCAGCTTTTATTTGAGGCAATACGGTAACCTTACTGCAGAAGTATGCATGTATGGCAGCCAGTGTCAAAGTGTCACAGTCGCTCATGCAATTATCCACGAGTAGAATGAGCCATGCGTGGTCGGTAAAATGAGGACCAGCTTTAGCTGGGAAGGAAAATGCATGTTTTGCATTCACTGTCAAACATGCGAGTGTGCAGGTAAGACTGTGAAATTCCTTGACGGTGTGTGTCGTATCTTAGCACTTCTGGGGTGAGGTTTCATCTTTACCTTTAGCCAGCATTAGAATAAAATCTAATTAATTAGAATTAGAATTACGTTGCCAATATTGTTAATGAATTGGAATTAGAATTAGATTCCAACAAAAGCAAATTAATTAGAATTGGATAGGTAACTTGCTGTAAGTAATTAATTAAAATTATTTGCAGTTGCGAAATAATATAACATTATACTATTATTTAATTGCAATAGTGAACAAGCACCAAACAGTTCCATGTCCATGTATTCATATTATGTGACAAAAATAGCTAATAAACGTTAAATGTTTGTGGTCAGTCTGTTGGTCCTTTAGGCCAGCAAGTCTCTATTGCAGCATGGATAATGGCTCAGCTAATTAACTTAGCTAATTAAAAACTGCAATTAGAATAAGCATTTTTGCCAGTTAATTAGATTTTTAATTAGCCTTTAACAGATGCTAATTAATTATGATTACAATTGGCAGTTTTTCTAATTAATAGGCAAGCTAATTTAATTAGCTCAGTGAGTTACCCAGCTCTGCTTTTAGCTTTCCATCAGTCGTCGATATGTGTCACTGAAATTGGTGCTGTCTGCTGAGTGTTTAGGCATTCGACATCACGATGAGTCAGTTTGGAATTCCCAGGGTGTTGGAAGCAGCCGACATGGTGCTGCGTAAGGTTCCCGACCGGCTGAGTGTCATGACATATCTGTTTCAACTACGAGCGTACTTCACTCGTGAGCAGGAGTGTCACGTGACAGAAGACATTGACGGCAGCGACAGAATGACAGCTGTTGACAGTGCTCGGATGTCTGCCGACAGTTCTGAGACTGTAAGAAGGCAGCCTGTCAGTGTTGTTTGTTGTTGTAAAATATTGACTGTGCTGTACTAAAACTTCTCAACTGACGTGTCCATTATTGCCACAGTTCTGGTAAACTTATAAAAAACTATTTAGAGATAAAACTTTGTTCTGACAATTTATGAGAAATGGATAATGTATTGCATCATAATGTGTAAAAAATAAAAATGCCAAAAAGTGTCACTTGAGACCTTTTAGCACAGCACAGTCGATATTTTTTCAACACGTTTACTGCTTTGTGCACTTGGTCTAGCTTTAGACCCGGCCTCAGAGCTGGCTGTGGAACATAGCTAATGCCACAACCAGTACAAAAAACATTTACCACTACAGATGAGATATTATACGTTATAATAATAATAATAATTATTATTAGTATTAGGCAGCATGAATTTATGAATGCAGACTACTGCAATTAATGATCATGTAGCACGGGGGTCTGTCTCGTACATAAGATATGCGGAAACGGCTGAATGGATCAGGTTTTTGTATGCAGTTGAGACTCTTGGACACCCAAGTAACATTGTGGGTCCTGATCTCTTTCACTGATTCAATGCGATCTTCGCCAAATTACTTTGGAACTTGTTACTGTTACTACTCGTGCGTATTGCTGCAGCAGAGGTCATCATCTCGTCATGAAGAGATCAAGGAGAAGGCGCGGTTGTTACTGGAGAAGGCTCAGCGTGAATCATTCGATGTGAAGAACGTACAGCCAGCGCCGCAGCTGACAGCAGTTGATGAGGATAATCACCAGCATCAGCAGCCTATGACACGGCATCAGCTGCAGTCAGTTGATAATAATGCCACGACTGCTGAGTCAGCAGTTTGTACCGGTGAGTTACGGTTTCTTCGTAGTTTTAACGGTACATTGTTTTAGGCTGCTTTAAGTGTGTAAGATTCGGACTATTGCAATCGATGACCGCGGCGTCTGTCAGTCTGTCTGACATGTGGTTGTGTTAGGCAAACACGGCTGAACGGATCAAGGTCCTGATTGGGGTGGAGACGCTGGGGACCCAGGGAACATTGTATTAGATGGGAGTCCCGATTTCTCCCACGGATTCGATGCGGCCTTCACCAGATTACTTTGGCCAGTTGTTATCTGTTTAGCTCCTCGTATTAATTCCAGTGGGGTTTTTAGAAATTGGCCGTAGCAAGTAGTGAAGTGGGGCACAATGTTCAGTCTGTGCAGTCAGCAGTCGGCCAAGTGTCATGCAACAGGATAGCATTGAAATATTGAAAGATGGTAGATGAAGCTGGTTTTCATTATATTGCATTGTTTATATTGCAGTTGTTGCGTTATAGACAAATAAGAGATATGACTGAAATGTATCAAATATTACCTGGGAAATAAGATGCAGCTGTAACTCCTCGAGTTACGAGGGAGCACAGTTCTATCACGGGGGGGAATGATCTTAGATTGAAAACAAGTAGAACAAAATATGTCTTGCACAAATAGTACTTTACTAACAAGATATTGTGTATGATTATAAAGCTGAAATTCACAAAACCGGAAGCCGAAGTTTACATTATTAGAATTAGTTCTATAGGGTTGCAGTATTTTGTTGGTTTTGTATTTTTGATGTGGGCATAGAAGCATTGACCTGCACTTGTAATTCCTCTACGTCTTGTTCTTACAGTGCAAAGCATTGCATTTGTAAACCATCATTTTTTCCTATCCAGCATGTTATGATTGTCTGAGAACTGTTGCGTGTGTTGCCCGTGATGATAAGTACACATCTATGAACCATTCTCACATGTCAACTAGTGCCTGCTTGACCTAGTTTTGGTTAGGTTTCCCGTATGTTTTTATATGCTTTTTCTTAAGTGGGATGAGTTTCTTTATAGGGTTAGGACGATAGTCCCATTGTACTATCGCATCGGGCAATAGTCGGACTATTGGACATCAATCAAACCCGATAGTTTTTGCCCAATAGTTTGACGACAGTTCACAACCTTAACTGTGACTGTTGACAACATTCTGAAGTTGATTTTCGGCAGCTGAACTTCTGTTATAAACTTTGGACTTACTCGTCTGAAGGACTAGTTATTTTCTGTATGCAACATTAGTTCTGGCTGAAGCACATTAGTTACTATTCTTTATTGAAAGTTGCTGCTTGACAAGGATGCCGCAAAACTATTGCATCGCCATTGCATCAAGTGATTGTTGTGATGGATACTATCGACTGTTGGAGTATCGGATTTCTGTGCTATCGTCCTAGCACTAGTTTTTTATTGGGTGATTTTTGTGTTTTGTCAGTGTATTCTGTCGGTTGTTACGGGTCTGATTGCCAGTGACCACACTTCCTTCTATTGTGTTAAAGTTAAGCGCTAGTTGTTTGTCAGACAGGCGGTAATTGTCAGCACCGCGGTCGACGACGACGCACCATAAAGTTTTATCAGTTTAAGCGGAAAGGTGACGTAATGATTTCGTACCGTCAGGCACATGCATGGGACAGTCGAGTTGTTAGGGTATATAGTGTGGCTTTGCGCATTAACATTGCTTTTGTGCAATTTTGTTTTCAGTGCTTTGACGCTGTTGGTTGGGTGGCAGGAAGGGCATCCGGCCTGTAAAAAACCTTGAGGGTTGTGGGGGTGGGGGCGCCGTTAGTCCGGTTGGGGTGGCACCCACCCAGACTGTCGGTACCTCAGCCTCCATTATCTTCCCCTGCTCCATAAAAATTCAGAAGACAGGAGGTGGGGAAACCCAGCCTGAACGCAGCACAGCCCTATGCTAAGGCAGAAGGCAGACTGTTTCTTCTGGTACCGGCCTACCCGGGTAGTCCCGGAACAAAGGCCGTTAAACGGTTGTTGTTGTTGTTGT
>Ga0126335_1002521_pt1 | contig 11011 bp, 5 predicted proteins | sample OlaspJWI45metaG_FD_108409 | JGI IMG/M metagenome (GOLD analysis project Ga0126335, IMG submission 108409) | Marine gutless worms symbiont microbial communities from Oahu, Hawaii - Olavius sp. 1 OAHU.JWI-45 metaG | ecosystem: Host-associated > Annelida > Digestive system > Unclassified | place... | reverse complement strand
GCTCTACCTTGGATTTTTGTTTTAGGACAACGGTTTGATCACTACGAGTGCGGCAGATTAAGCTGGCTAGGTCAGCTTTATGGCGCACTATAATATAGTTTTACTTACTTACTTACTTACTTATGCAACTGTAGTAAAATTACGACATTAACTTAATTGTGTGCACACCTTACTTTGTCTGTCGAGGAGGAAATGGATTTACCAGCTCGGATTTCGGACTTTAATTTGACAAGCACAAGCATCATATAAGCTGCAGTAAGAACTGATCGCTATTTGTTGAAGCTGTAGGGGCCTACGAAGTTTTCTGTCCCCAAAGACGCAAACGTTTACAGCTCCATGTTGCGGACGTGTTTTAATGATGAGACCAGTTGGTGCTTTGTGATTCCCGAGTTCGTATTTTCAGAATTAAATCATGCCTGAACTTAAGCATAGACGGGGCCTGTAAAACATATGCTGAGTTGACCGTTTTTGACGTTCTAATATACTGTCTAATGCTGTAGCCTAGCCATCTATTTGTAGTTTGATAGTTAAAAGGACTGAAAAATCAACATTTCGACTTGCTTAAACAATTTTAGGCTGAATCGAATGCATGAGATGCACTATTGTTACTGATGTGCGCGGTGTCTGTCTGCCAGTCTGTCCGTCCGTCCGTCAGTCTATCTGTCACGCAGCTCAACTCGCGGCGCGTGCAGTGTGTGCGGAGGTCATTCGGTGCAGCCTTTGCCAAATTACTTTGGCCATTTGTTTGAATTTTTAACACTGTTTAACGTGCAACAAAATTTCGTTATGCTGAGATGGGTATCAGCAGTAGTCCGTTGATCAGATAATGTGCAAATTGCAATGTCTTCTATAGCGTTGAAAGCCATTCAAACAACTCAATAAGCTTACGTTAAAAATTCCGGAAAATTTCCGGAATTTGACGGAAAAATCCCGAAATTCCGGAAATGAAATTATGGTTCGGCATAATTGCAATCACTATTTACACGATGTGCCAACGGCATAGTAGTTGTGTTGGTATCATAGGTGCCGACTGTGTGGGTGCATCGGGGCCCGAGCACCCACAGGGAAAGTTCGTGGGTGCTGAGCACCCGTAGAAATTTGCCTTCGTTTTGCGATTTACTCCATTAGTAATTTTCTGTATGGTTGTTGCATTAGGACTGTTCGTTCTATAGTTATAGTTGTTGCGCTTGATATTTATTTCATGAATATGCACTGAAACTGTTGTCACTAGAAGCATTTTTAGCACCAAATGCGCCGAAATGTACATCGTGTTCCAATAAAAATGTCCACATTTTTTGCTTTTCTGTAGTTTCTACAAACTTTGACCGATTTCTATAAAAAAAATTTGGCACACAGTATACTGATGTTGACGTTTTTTGGTACACGGTGTAGTTTGGTGTCCGCGCTCCGCGTGGACCCACTGGGAAGTTTAAACACTCTTCTGGGTTCCTATAGCGGTGCCGGGAAAGGTGTAAGAATAGATAAAGGAGGAAGAGATAAAAAGGGATTGAAAACAAAAAAGGAAGGGAAAAGAGGAAAGGAAGGAAAAAAGCTGCGCACACATCAAAATTTTCAGCAAACAACGGTATAAACGGCATTGTTATGTTTTGCAGATAAATGAATTAAATATCGTCGTCAACGACATCAAAGGACACTTGTAAGTGCTGCTTTGCAAGTTCTTACTTTTCGAAGAAGATGTAGTTTTGATTCAATTTTATCTCGTTTGAAAATTGTGTTTTTGTTTTTTTACTTCGTTAATAACAACGTCATTATGATTGTGCAAATGATGATGATGATGGCGTCTAAACTGCTGCTCTGCTCTGTTACATGTTTCAGTGTCAAGCCGATGTTGAACAAAGTTTCAAAGGCGGAGCAAAAGTAAGTTATGCAGTTTGCACTATTATTAGTTTTAATTCTGAGTGACCTAAATTTACGTAAAAACGTCTCATTCTATACACAGTGTTTCATAGCTTAAGCCTTCTGCTTACTTTGTAAAGCAAGATACTGAAGTTATCGCGATTCCAGGTTTCGGCCTACTAATTAATTGATATAACGATCATATAGGCGGATTAACCATCTAGGTATGTAATCAGCCAAGTATATGTCGACTCGGCCGTCTACCCTTAGTGGTACGGTAAATGAGCGTCAGTCCTGCGGCTGAGTAATAATAACCAAATAGCCATATTATGCGTCTGTGCTTTGATAGGCAGAAGACGCAATAGGCCTATACATTTGGGTCGTGCTGTCCTTCCGTCCGTTTGTGCGTGGTCGGCCGGCGCGAGAGACGCATACTGGGCTTGCCGTTGGGGTATCGACGTTTTCGTTGCAAGCTGTAAGGAATAGAAAATAAGCAGTCAAAATAATATAAGTCACATGGCCTACTTTTAAATTTCACATTTTCAATATCTGCAACGGTTGAAGCTAGAGAGTAGAGACTTCAAATTTCGTGCGCATACTTTGTACGAAGAGAGAGTGCTATCCATAAAGGCAAAACTAGCTCATAGGGGCCTAACCTAAGTCACGTGACCTGTCTTTAAATTTTGGGTTGGCGGTTGTGGCGTTATGGCCTAAAAGTTTAAAGGAAATTGGTGACGAGTGCCGAAAGCACGCGTCGAGGCGCTGACCAGCGAGCGCTGAAGGTCGCGGGGAATTTAAAACTAACAAGGGGCCAAAGTAATTTGGCAAAGCTGCACCGAATGACCCCGCACACACAGCATGCGCCGCCGAATTCAGCCGCATGACAGACAGACTGACTGACAGACACTGTGCACATCAGTAACAATAGTCTGCATCTCATGCATTCGATGTAGCCTAAAAATTCAGCTAGAGGGTCTAGGAGAGGGCTGGGTCCGAGCTAAGCCTCAAAGGCAGACCTATTTGGCGTATTTTGACCTGAAAAATGCTTCCGGTAAATTCCGCCGCGGGTTTTTCGATGTTGCAAAAATTTGGTACAGGGTGTGGTCATGTGACAGCCAATGCACTACAGACTTTGAATGTCATGTGGTCAAAAATCAAGGTCAGGGCATAAAAACGAGATCCATCACGAGTTAAGTAGGCCTGAGTAATATTCGGGTGAGTGAGCAATGAGTCACGCTTCATTGCACACGAGCACGTACCTATGTTGACGACACTTTGTTGACGTCGTCAGACAGTGGAGTCAGTGTCTGTAGTCGAGGCAGTAGTTGCTGATGCTTGCTGAGATGAATTTCATTATTACGGCGATGGTCGTTAGCTATCCGTGTACGGTGTCGTGTTATGGCCGTACTACGATTTCGGATGTCAGATGTTTTGGGGCACCCCGGCCGAAGGCTATAAGTAGCAATACATCTTAATTGCTACATTTCTAGTATTATTACCTGCGCGTATGCTGCGAACAGGCACAAAAACCGGACCCCGCATTGAGCTTAGTTACCGCTAGCTGGATCTGGTTAGGTCACATAGCAGCCAGCAGGAAAAGAATGGAAAGAGAAAGAAAGGAAATAAACCCATGGCCATTGCAGATTTGTCCCAACATTTGAACCCTGGCTGGCTACATATCTGGATAACCATAGGCCTACCACATAAAATAATGCTGACTATGCGCATTTAAATGCATTAAAACAACAGTTTGCAGAAAAATTCGCCAGTGAATAGGGGCCCTCAAGTTGTTTTCTGCAGGGGGGCCAGAAGTTGAAGTTACGCCACTGGCGTCGGCGAGTTGAGCCGCGTGACAGACACTGACAGACAGACTGACAGACCCACGGACAGACGCCGTAATCATTGTTAACAATAGTCTGCATCTCATGCATTCGATGTAGCCTAAAAAGCAGAAAAGCGGCCGCGCCCAGGTATGTGCTCCCCTCAGACACAGCTTATTTGCTGTTGTTCCAGACTTGCAAAGATTGCAGAAGTTAAATCGAAGCTGGCTGGCTCTGGTGGATTCCGCGAGACCCTGAAATCGACAGGTCAACAAAAGTATGCCATCGACGAAAAAGAAGAAGGGGTACGTAGGCCTTCTTACTGTGTAATAATACTCTCTGTAGCAACGGTTTCAATTTCAGTATAATAAATTGACCAATATCTGCAGTATTTATACAGCTCAATAATATAACATGAGGTGATGTTTTTGCTCGGTCCTATATTGGTTGGTTTGTCTGTTAGCAATATTACTGAAAGTAAATAATTAAAGGACAACGAATTTTTAAGCTCTGTTGTCAATGTGCATGACTTTAAACGCTTTAGGTCATTTGACAACACGCTTCCACGAGAAAAGGGGAAAAGTGTGAGACACTTAATATAGCGCCTTTTTATGAGGCAGCCTCACCACAGAAGCGCTTAGGTATGGCACACGGTTTTGCCTGCCACCCATGCGTTTGTCTACGGCGAAATGAACCACACCAGCCTTCGTCTTCTCCAGCCGAAGCTTATCCTCATTTATCGATCCCAGAGTGATGGAAGGCTGAAATGGCCTAGGCATCACATTGTTGAGTAAACAGCCTCCCCGGGACAGTTACGTGGCGGATATCACAGCTGTTAATGTTCAATCCGTCACGCCTCATGGGGTAAGTGAGTGTACACAGCCGGCCCACAGCTGCTAAACAAAAGTGCAGTGGTCAGGCGTCGAAGCGCGGCTCAATAATGACCTATATAAGCCACTGGGTCACCCAAAGCTTGACAGTGTATTTCTGTTGTTTGTGTGATGCACTGCATTCGAATTTCACCTGTTTTCTTGTGCTGTTGACAGGGCAAGCCAGAATGGGGACAAGATGCGCTAAAGCAGCAGAAAAGTTTAGAAGGACTGCCCGAAGAAAGCGCAGCGCAAGACGAGGAAGAAGAAGAAGAAGAGTAGACATTTTCACTGTGCATTATGATCCGGACAATGTCGCACTGACACTAAAGCATACTGTAATATTTCCTTGTAAAAGTTGTAACAATATTCGTCCAAATTTTATAGCGCATTTTTGGGATTCCTGAAAGTTTCATTTCCGATCTTCGAGTTTGTCGAGGCATAATTAAGTTTCACCAGCGACACGACCGTTGGTAGTCTAATCGATCCGTGCCTTAGGCCTACTTTGCGACGAACGACGCCGCTCTTAACCTGTCGATTTCTGTTTGAGTGTACTAGTCAATCATTGTTATTGTCAATAATGTTGCTGTATACGGCATGTACCAAGTTACAACACTGTATTGTTCAGACTAACATAGAGACGCTGGCTCGATTCGCTTGCAGAACTCAAACGTAGCTTTATCCACTCACCCGCCTGCAGCTTATACTTGGGCATATACCGCTAGAATTGGCAAATTTATCTAAATAAAATTACGTTATTTATCGTTACCGCAAGTTGTTCAGTAATTAGCCACTCAATAGGCATAGCGGTGCCTAGACAGTAACACATGTAGGGGCCTCCAGGCTGCAGCTGACGGTCAGTTTCTACGAATGCTTTTCCTGGAATGATCGAACGATTAACATTTGATAAACAGCTGAATGGTGTCCATTTCTTGATCGTCAAAGCCAAAGATGGCGGTGTTTTGTCGAGTGCTATGCTCCAGTCTGAATCTGAATTAGCCTATAATGCCGATGATACGGGGCAATACGCAACAACGATAACTATTACAATAAAAATGCGATTCGTTTTTCTGCAGTAGTGGCCACAGTTGGAGTTTTTTTTATCAGAGATTTCTCCAGAAGGTAATCCACAAAAGACGTTGTCTTGTGTCCACACAATGCGGAGGCAGTGCAGACACTGGACAAACAAAAAGGAGACCAGGAAGCTCCAGACAAGCAACATACTGTAGCAGTGTTTAGTGAACTTTTGACAACTATCAGCGTGTTGTACAACAGTACATGTATGCTGCATATGTTTTCCATCTTACGCATACAACTCAATTCAATGCAGTTTCTCCAGAATCCAGATTACTGTTGGCCATCTCAACTTTCAACCCACACACGTAACATTGTCAGCATCTTGTAGGTAAATGTAGACCTACTGTAGCGTAAATTCTACAACCTGTCATAGCTCAGATATCAATGCATTCATGCTATTTTCTTCTACTACCAACAAGGATGTTTTTCAAGCAATGAAGTAACTTCTCATTAACATTCATGTAGGTTGCATAAACTGAAAAATTCCAGTTAACTGCCATAGTTACTCATCAGCACTACTCATGCCTGCTGCATAATGCAAAATTAATGACCACTAAAATTCTGTTTTGCAATTCATGATGTTTACATAAGGCATAGAAAAATCAGTGACCTACAAATGGCAGAAATGGTAATTCTTTTATCACAACTGCCTAAATAACTTATCGAAGTAATTCATTGGTCTCAGAAAAACTATGAAAGAATGTGTAAATTCGACTATCAAGAAAAATACTAGTCGGACGTATCACACAGATGAACATTAAAATATTTACAGTGCGGCAACACGAAGTTACTCATCAGAAGCGTCTAGATGAAATGAAGCAGACAGCTTTATCACAGATGAACAAGAGAGGAAAGTCTTGCATCTCCACTTGTCACATTACAGGTCATTTTGAGACTGGTTTTTACAGGCCAGATGATTTCCACAAGTAAGGTGTAAAACTAATTCTAGCAAACTGTCGAAAAAGCCTAAAGTCAGAAGCACTTACGTGAAACAACTGGGAACACAGAGAGATCAGAGGTTCAATGATCAATCATCTGAGAAGATACTAGTACAACCCAATAACAGAAAATGCAAATAAAAACTTGCAGATGTGTATCAATATTCAGTGACTGCTATGCACTATGCAGCTTCACTGCGTTCAGAGGAACGTCATAACTACAATAAAAACACATCAGGAGAGCACAGGTTGTTTTAATTTCAAACACCAACATGTGCCAGCACAAACTGTTTTCATATTACAAGTGATCAGCAATATAGACTGTTCAGCAACAGCATTATTCATTCTCCTCAGAACGCAGGCGAGCGTTGGCATTTGTAACACGAATGGCAAGCTGCTGAGCACGTTCCACAATCTCCTTGCGTTTTCTGCTTGAAACGTCGTGAGCGATCTCAGCCGAGAATGTCCGGTTCTGCATTAGAAGGACCTCAAGTTCCTACAAAATACCAAACAGTAACACAATGCAGTTTGATGTAGACAACACTCATTACATCCTCGTGAGGTGAACATGACGGATTTAAACAGACAGGTGAGGCCTATCCCACAGACCAGGAGAAAAATTGTAGTCTAAAACTGTACAGCTCAAGAGCTCAAACCAAAACAGACAAGCATTCAGACCGGACGTTCACAATTTACACATACACTGCCAAATGGTGGCTTCACAGTTCACAAGTCACGAATCACATTCAAAAAATACGCAAATAATGTGCCTTCAAATTTTAACTTAGCCAACCACCCACAGAACCACTGAACTGGTTGTGATGTGAACCTGAGCTATGCTGAGAAATAACAGGCCTTTAAAATTCGATGCCACTGAAATCAAAATTCAGCAAGAGATGCTTTTCTAAAAAATCAACAACAGTAACAATCCCATCACAAGGCAAGCTCAAGGTCGTGTTCTCTGTAGTTCAAAAATTAGCTATTTTAAAGTAACAAGTTACCAATGAGCAGTTATGCTCAGCTGGCCAATAACACCACATGGTGAACAGCAACACAGTGACTAGTGAGGTGACATAGCCATTGTGCAGGGTTTGAAAAAATCATTTTTAAATTAAAAATTGAACTTTTTATTTCGATCAGCTAATTTTATTTAAATAAGATTTTTATGATATTCGCATGCCAGAATATCCATTGTATCCACAGTATAAAGGTAATTCACTGATCAACAGAGAAAAGGAATATTTGCACACTAAGTACATTCGTATTAAGACAACTCCTATTGTAATTTCAGGGCTATTTAAAGCCATTTCCGTTGAGGTGTTTCTCCAAAATGGCACTTTTATCAGAGGCACTCCCTCTCCAGACGGCGAAAACTGGCACAATATCTTCTAAATGGTACTAGATATAACTAAGAATATACTAGTCGCTAACAGAAAGTCACATGTGCTCTTGGCTGGTGCTAAAATCACTGAACTTCAGTGACCCTCAATGACAATGAACAGCATTTTGGACCATGTGATGTATTTTCACTGAAAATAATGTTTTCAAACGAACTACATCAAACTGCTTTCACAATCATCCGTTTTTGGGTTTCTCAAAAATAGCACTTGTAATAGAGGCACCCCGCATTCATTTTACAGCCTATTTGCACAGCCATGTGATTCAGCCTTTATCTGTGGTGCACAGTGCTGGCACAATGACATGGTACTATTAGGGCTGTCACGAGTACTCACATATTCGAACATTTACAAAAATTAGCTCCTGAATGTGCATGTAGAAAGATAGTGATGCGTTTATAAAGACATATAACCATGATTTATAGCCATCGTGAATTTGTAAAATTGCTGTAACTCGGCCGGAACTACCCATCTGGTGGCATGCGTCACAACTTAAACAGAAAGTAGAATTTGGCCAGTAGTCTGCGCCATTTCAAATTTTATTCTGGGGTCTTATTTCGGCTAACGATGAAGCTCACTTAGTTATGTCGCAACAGCTCAGCTGCAGACAGTCTGATTTCGCTGAAATCTTCCACAGTAACAAATACGAAGGTCCGGAGAGCTGGCATGTGTAAAAATTGGAGGCCACTAGAGGGCATTCCTTTGAATTTCGATTTGCGGTCACATCTCCGACACGGCGACACCAATCAAAATAGTTTCACAATATTTGGTAGCTATGTAGCAAATGGATTAACTTGAGGAACAGCATGTAAAAAGCAAAAGCTGAATGGTTTTGCAGCACCGGGTGAGCGAGTTCGAGTGAGTGCAAGCCAACGGGTGGGAAGCGAGTGTGAGTTCTAGTGAGCGCGAGCGAGTGTGAGAGTGAGCGAGTTCAAGAGTGTGAGCCAACAGGTGGGCGAGCGAGAAGAAGTGTGGGCAGGAGTTCTGGCGAGCGCGAACAAACGCTAGAGTGTGAGCAAGTTCTATTTGAGTGCGAGATAGTGCGAGCCAACAGGCAGGCGAGCGAGCTCTAGTAAGTTTAGTGCAGCGCGAGGCTGATTGCACACTAATTGCACACTCCCGTTCGCCACGTATTGCACACGTTCATAATGCTCCCTGTTCCATCATTACTCCAGCGTTCTCTGTCTTGCTGCTTGTTCTTTAGGTAAATATGTGTGAAAGCCGATCTTTCGTCAGCTTTTTACTCAACTCATTAGAAATGCCTGCACAAAAGCTATTAGTCTCGCTTCATGGCATTGCATATGCTTCTTTCGTCCTTTTTCGTTCTGGCAGGATTCGATCTGATGGCAATTCATTCTGACAAGGTTTTGTTCTGAGGGGCCTAAATTGCTCATTTGAGCAATGGCTAGTTGATTAAAAATTTACGTTAAAAGAATAAAGATTTGTCTACCTTAATATTATGAACAAGCACTTTCTTGAATCCATCGGGACACACATGCTTTGTTGCTTTTGCTGAACCATAACCAATGTTGGGCATGAGATACTGGCCTTTAAATCGCCGGCGTACGCGGTTGTCAATACCCTTGGGCTTTCTCCAGCTTTGCTGTTAAGAGGCACAGCGTACCAAAGTATGATACATAATAACGCAGTAAATAACAAAGCAACAGCAATTTCAAAAAGAAACAATTAAACACGACAAAGAATATGACATGCCTGGTGACCTTTATCTTTGACCTTTTCATCTAAAAGTTGCACTATCAGGTGTTTTTGCTATGTGAAATGCCTCCATCAAAGGGTGGCAGTCAACTCGTCCTCCAGTCATGTGGTTTAGTCACCTCGTCCCAGCAAACTCATCCTCTATACTCATTTAACCCTGGCTCTAACCTTAAGCTCTAACCCTAATCCTTACTCTAACCCTAATGAGTTGACTTGGGGACGAGTTGACAGCCACACAGTCATGTCATCCATAAGTCAACTCGTTAGAACTTGTTGGGGTTTAGGTTACAGCATACTGCAGACATTGTCGAAGAATTAGAAATAAGGGTTTACCAGAAGCATACTTACAAGCAATATTACAACCAGCTGTTAACCACGATACAAATTTTAACATTACAAATGCCAAAAAACACAGTAAAAACAATGATGATCTTCGAAGAAAATTCCTAGTAACAAACAACCGTCAACAGCAATAAGCAAACAACACACAAAAATACTTACCTTTAATTTAACATAGCGATCTGACTGATGACGAATGAATTTCTTCGTCCGTTTTTTGACCACACGACTTTTGCGCAAAGGTCGAACAACCACCATTGTGAAATTTTCTGTTCAACCAAAATAACAGCACACAATTATGAGGATTCAGTACTACTATAATTGCATAACACCAAAGTGCAACTGGGAGCTTCTTGGTGTAAAAAGGCAACAATTCGCGATAACTATCATTTTAAGTATCTATAACCCATTAGGAAACCTTAACTCCGGGCGAATGCCCGGAGAGCGGAGCTCATTGCAAGCGACGTAGAGATGAAAGGACACATGAAGCAACACACTGGAATACGGTGGAAATACTGTTTACCTATCGATTCTGCAGTGCACTAATTACTGTTGTAATACGACATGAACCCACGCCCAATTATATCGCGATAAAAGTATAATCTATTTTTAGCTTGAACAGTGGGTTCCCCCTCATGAGTCTGACGTCTCATAAGTCCGACCAAGAAAAAATCCATTTTAACTTAGTCAAATTTTGAAATTCTCACAAGTCGACGTCTTTAGAAAGGTCCTATAAGTCTGAATTCTAAAAAAGGTCTCACAAGTCGGACGTCTCACAAGTCCGACAAGCTGTTATTGGGGTTGCAGGGCGACGTGGTACCTGGGGTTGTGGGTCTCCTGGACAGGGGGCAGGGCAGTCGGGCGGGTACGAGTGAGGGTCGGGTGAGCCCCTGGAACCCTGATAGGGGCCGCACCGGGGACCGCTCACTTGTCCGACCGCCCACATTTCCCGTCGGACAAGTGGGCGGTCAAAATTGTGGCAACACCTTGGGACTAAT
>Ga0126335_1002520_pt1 | contig 11011 bp, 3 predicted proteins | sample OlaspJWI45metaG_FD_108409 | JGI IMG/M metagenome (GOLD analysis project Ga0126335, IMG submission 108409) | Marine gutless worms symbiont microbial communities from Oahu, Hawaii - Olavius sp. 1 OAHU.JWI-45 metaG | ecosystem: Host-associated > Annelida > Digestive system > Unclassified | place... | reverse complement strand
TAATAATAGCACATAGGCCTAATATCCGTGTACTGCAGTCCGGAATATACACCGTGTGCTTTAAAAGTGGCCCATTAGGGTATCATTCCACTAGAGCTACATGTCGCGAACATGTTCGCGACAAGTAGCGGACAAGTCTGCGACAGATCGCGGACAAGTCTCGAACTTGTTCACGATCAAGTTCGAGACCTGCTAGCGCCAGGTAAGGTAAAGGTAAAGGTAGATAATACTTGATATATCGATTTTTATGGACCAACCCCATCACAGAGACGCTTAGGCATAGCACGTGTTTTCAAGGGATCACACAGTTTTACTTGCCACACACGCGTTAATCCACGAATGGAATGAACCGTACCTAAAGGGCATTAACTTTCCAACAAAACCGTATACGACAAATTTCTCGAGTTGGTGCAGTATGGCATGCTCAAGATATAGACGTGGAAGCAGAGAATTTACGAGCGTAGGCCAGTGTGCTTCAGCGCCCGCATCACAAATACACACCAACGTGTTACTGCTAGCAAACTACACAGCCTCGGCTGCCAGTTCTGTGAATTTCAGCTTAAAAATAATCATTCGTACACAATATCTCGGTGTGGTGGTAGGCCTGGATGCCGTTGGAAATTGAAATATTATTTTCCCTAGCGGTGCAGAATGTTGAAGATTGTTACTGAATGTTTGACAAAGTCACCTTCTCTAGCACCGGCTGGAGAGTAAGCAGACACACCATGCGATGCATTGGCTCGTATTTGTGGCCTCGGAGTGTAAGCTGAGACTGAGGGCTACTGAAACGAAGATCAGCGCCGCCCCATGGGCAACGGCGTAACTTTGGTCTGAAAAGTGGGGGGACCAAAATTTATTTAATTTGGAACCAAGTGGTCGCAAAAAGTGAGAGTGTCCGTCCCCCTCTCCAAAAAGTGGGGGGTCCGGACCCCCTCGTCCCCTCTAAAGTTACGCCTGTGCCCATAGGTTATTTTGCTGGGAAAAACTTCACCTTTTTGCTGTCTCACGAATTGTTGGTCTTTTTTTTCGCGACACGCTGTATGCGATATCGCTTTCCGAATAATGACTGTTCGCTTCGCTGAGTGATTTCGCAGCCGATCAACACATCGTGAGCTCTTCGTGTGTGTGGTCTCGGAAAGAGCGGCTTACTAACAAGCGACCAAGTGACAACTCATGTAGCGCTCACTACTTGACATCACTTTGGTAAGTACCGGGTACCGTCGACGACGTACGTACAGCATACGCTACAAAAGCTCCGCTATCGCCGAGACATTACATTACATTACATTAGAGTTATTTAGACTGGCCTAAAGTACAAGTACTGTTAAACCACTACTATACACGGTGTGGAGAACTAAAAGCCGAAAAGAGTTAGGAAGGAAATGATCTTGAAAAAGTTTCGAGGCAGTTTTGAAAAACAGTCAGCGTTGAAGCTGAGGTGACGTCGGGCGGCAGACTGTTCCAGAGGCGGCTTCCGGCAACCGGAAACGCGCGATCGCGAACAGTGGACAGCCGTGTACGTCGGATCACTACGTGTAGCTGCGAGGATGACGTCGCGCGTCTTATTGGACAATTTAGATCACGGCCATAGTCGGTGCCCCGCCATCCAAGATGCAAACAATGTGGATCTTTATTGTATTACGACGTTGTGGTGACCTAGTCTGAATCTAGTAGTGGGGCGATCCGCGATATGGTACGTAACCATGAATAGAAAGTGAGATGTTACGGTATTTCGCTTTAATTTAACGCATGGTTGGATCTAAGTTATAACCAGCCAACTAGGTCGACTCAGTCTTCTGTTCTGTCACTCCGACGTCGGTAAAATGGATTCCATCTTCGGCACAGAAGGCAAGTCGGGCCTCATTCATATCGTTCGCCGATAAACGCGTGCGTGTGCGCGTAAAATATAAAATTCCTTGACAGCGCGGGCCATACCTCAGAGGTTCTGAGCTTTCCAAGTTAGAGCCGCTATATCAAGTGTCCAAACCTTTGCCTTTGCCAGTTGCAATAGAAGGTAGATCACCTGCGAACTTCACTGCTGTCTTGACCTTAATCTACGACCTTAGAAATCGAGCTTTACTTGGGTCATGGACATTGTATAGAAATAAGTAAGTAAATACATTTGTAAAGCGCACTAAAATCTTAAAATCAGTCACTAGGCGCCGCGATCTTCAGCGAAACAAATGCGTTTTCGGCATCCGGCGAAACTCGAGAAGTGTTCGTTCAGAATCGCGCAGATAAAGTTGTAGCTTGTTCCACAGATGTCTGTGATCCAGCAACGGTGAAGGATCGGTCGCCCAGACTAGTGCGGGTTCTAGGAACGTCACATGTAGCAACATTGGACGACCAAAGTCGTCGGCGGTCAATGGTTATGATGGTAACAAGAAGCCCAGCTACTGCTGACAAACCGTCCGACGCTTGTGCACGCCGATGTTAAGATCTCCTTGACACAAAGCGCTTCGAAGCACAGCTTTTCATGATGTGCTGTCAAGAGCTGCCGTCTGGTGAACAACTGCGATTTATTGACCGGATTTTCCGACTTTTACTCCTCTCTTATTTGACGCCTCCGGTAAAGGGGTTGCCCTCGAGCTATCTGGTTCGTTTTGGGATGGAAAAAAAACTAGAATGGCTGGGCTACAATCCGATAAGGTCGAGTGATGACCGACTCAGTTGTTTGGGCGCAGTACATCAACGTGACAGACAGACACACAGACAGACAGACAGACAGCCACGTCGATATAGTAAATGCCGCGCCAGCGCACTGCGTCGCACAGCAAATCTCTAGTCTAGTGTACTTGTTCACAGGACATCAGAAAGATGCACGACACGCAGACAGCTGATCACACGGAGTGGAGCACATCGTACATTCAGTGTGAGAATCGCGTCTACGTGTTGACTCGACGTTACCTACGAACTACAAGCTGCAGCTTGTACGACTTGTCTTGCCACACCGACAGATACGTCTCAGTCGCATACGGTGAGTATGACACGCACAGATTGGGTGAACAAAATATCGTCCTAAAATTTCGAAGACTCGCGTTTGAGGGACTTGGGCCTATCCTGATGCTTTCTTCTTTTTCTCCTTCTTCTTTCAAATCAGGTGCTAGCTTGGCACCGCCATTCATTTGAAAATCAATCCACAATATCTTGCAAATGGTGATACAGACTAAGTACGTAGTGCAGCAAGACGTGACGGAAATTTAGTGTATGCGTTTTGTTGTGAATTTCATATCGGTATTGAAATCGGTTACCTTGAATGACCTTGTTCTGGGTTATGGGCGTTCTGCAGTTTCTATCTCTCCGAAACTACTGAGACTACCGCGAGTGGCTGAAGAATACTGTCCGCGACAACAAAAATGTAACCTGAAGGCTCTAGAGTTTGATAAAGAGTAATTTATGGTGATGTTCGCAGGGTTTTCCCCGAATGACTACGTTAAAGAGAGGCGCCTCCATTCAAAAACGTTTTATTTCAGGCAACGAGGCCCATACAGAAGAAACAGAGATTATACAAGAATACAGAGAATCAGTAAAAAGCACAGAAAACACACAAACACATTTACACAACTAGAAGCGACTCTGCCAAAGCATTACTACTCACACTCCAACGTGCCACATCGGATGTCTTAGCATTAATCATAAGAGTGTCAAAACTCGGCAAACCAGTCAAAAGTAATATATTAGTGACACTATAATACTTCGTAAATCCAAGAAACATTTTGACACATTTAGTATAACAAGAACGAAACTTATTCATCACTCCGATACTGATCACTATTCCACAGGGCTATATTGTAAAAACATAGACAAAATGATTTGAATAAGACCAATTTAACACTCATAGAACAGTTATGACATATTACATCGTGTGAACATCATCGAATTTCCCGACGAATATCACCATTATCAGACAAATTGGCCATAATAATATGACCAAGTTATCTGAAATTTGAATCATATTGAACACAACTAGCTCCAATTCTGAGAGGTGGAAAATGAGCATTATGTCACCGGTATCTATGAAGCGAGCTGTGCAACGCAGCGCGGCCGTCTCAGCAACAGTTTAGTTTTCGTTACATATTACGCGCGTATTTTATCAGTCTATACGCTGTCCCACGGTCGAGTTATGAATCGGTATACGCTCATAATTTTATGCTGTGCTACGTTGACACTTTTAGACCGATCGCAAACGCCCTCAGGTAACCGTGTATGGTACTATTAGCCTATATCTGCCTGTAGGCCAGGTAGCTTTAACGGCCTGGTGGAATCACTGCTAGCAAGTTATGTCTAAGTAACTCATTGTGTCAAGGCGCATAGCTTTATATTGCGCTACGGACGGTTGTGTTCGCGATTTGCTCGTCACAGTAGCGTGTACACTTGCCGTGGCTGCCTGACCGCTTATGTAGGCTACGCTGTATCCGTTTCAGTCGTACAATTCGTCGGTGACGTCGCAGTTTGTAGGCTCGCGCTGGTTCGTTGACGGAGGCCAAGGTCAGAGCCAAGGTCATGGTTCTATACGCCGACGTCGGTCCGTTTTCTGACGTCGATGGAAAGTCTTTTTACTTCTGTCTCTGCAGAAAGTTTGTTACAAAACTCAGACTTTCGAACCAGCGTCGGGATTAGAGGACCAGTGTCACGGAAGCGATTAGAACACATTACGGTCGTTATATCATCGGTCGAAAATAGGAGGACGTTTTTTTCAGTTACGTTATCAGTTATGGTTGAATAGATCCGTAGTAAGCCTACAGATCAGTTAGCACTTTACTGCAGAGAAGTATTACGCGCTGAGGTGATTTGCTCTACACGTCCGCCAACCGCCAAAAACTTGGTCAATTGAAACGCCTTGAAATAAACCTGCGGAAGAGAGATAAGTAGGAAACCAGTTGACATGTCTAAATATGCAGATTTGTCAAGTAGCCTTCACACGGAGACGCGTCAGCGGTTCGTTCGCGTGGTTGAAGCACGCCCGTCTCGCAGTCTTCAATCACTGGAGGACGGCGGAGTCGACAGATACGCTGCCATTGTTTCGCAGCCGATGGGTACAGACCAGCACGGCAGTCTGCGGCCGATCTACGACTCCCGTTTGTTTGATCCGGGAGCGAAACAGCCGGAGACGCTCGAGCGAACAACAAACGCAGCTGGATCCGTGGACACGCTGGTGCCGCGTCGCAGGAGCAGAGACGAGATATTGACTGCCGCAGTTGATGAGTTGTTTCAGTTCGTTGTCGAAGCTTCAAAAGAAGAATCTGGCGAAAGAAGTTTGTCGCGTGTTTCTGCGGAGAATAATAAGCCGCCAAAAAGTGACGAGGGGGGTAGCTTACAGTTGGTACAAGAAAAAGACGAAAAGATTAGAAGAGCTAGAGCTCCAAGACAACACTTCAAGCCGAACTGGGAAGATGAAGAAACGTTTGATCCGAAGTTCGTAGCCACGGAATTCACGGCTTTACATAGTGACAGTCAGGAATCAACTCGCTTACTTACTTATGCCACCAAGGATCGAGACCGGAGCGAAGTGCTGGTCCAGTTAAAACATCGCGACAGCGCAGAACGAGACAGACAAAAATCGGAATTCATCTCTGCTACAGCTGCTGAGGAAAATGTAACTAGACTGAAAGAAGAAGCAGAAGAAGAAGAAGAAGAAGAAGAAATCAAAAGAACTCAAGCTCCAAGACTCCATTTCAAACCAAACTGGGAAGATGAAGACATATCCAATCCGGAGCCAGACTATGCAGACGATGGGTCTAGCTGTCTGTCGGTGGGCGAGAAACCTGATTTGGAGCGGAAAATCTTTCGACGACACGACAAGAATAATCAGACCAGTGAACAGGAACTACCGAGTAAATCGAGACCCAGCGAGCAGTTTGTGGCCGGAGAATTCTCGGCTTTAGACGGCGACGGTCACGGTGAAATTCTAGCTGCAATAGGCGAACGGAGGCTGGAAACAAACGCTATCAAAATTCGTAGTCCGACGCGCACTGAAAACAATGAAGACATCGATGAAAATGCTAACAAATTTTGCAATATTGAAAGGTCGGCAGCTGAAGTCACTAGCGGAAACAGCAACCCGGAATCAGATGCTTCCGATGACGTCAAAATTACGTCATCAGTGGCACATAAACAAGCGTCGGTAATTTCTACTGATCGCGATTCTTCCTCCGGTCGCTCTGATATGGCTCCATTAAGTGCAGATGTTACTGTTTCTGCTCTCAGCAACGACAGCAAGGCTGCCGATGAAGGAAAGCTTACTAAAGAAGAGTCGGGTTTAGTACCCGTAAAACCAGAGCGTTCAAGTTCGACGAACGCTGGTTTAAGTGTCGCTCAGAGAAAACAGCCGAGTACCAATGAAGCGTTCAAGGATGATGACGGCTCATCTCCGGTAAGTAGCAGATTCAGCGGTGGCTGGGCGATGTCGTACAAGTCACCGACTAGCACCGAAACTGAGGAATCTACCCATTTACTTACTTATTCCGGCGACGAGAAAGACAAGAGTAGAGCGGAAGATCGGCACGATGCAGAACTGGACAGACATAACTCGGAAGACATCTCTGCTACGGCTGCTGAGGATAATGTGACACCGCAGGAAGAAGAAGAAGAAATCAAAAGAACTCGAATTCCAAAACAACACTTCAAGCTAAGGTGGGAAAATGAAAAAATGTCCAATTTACAGCCAGAGCTACGGAACTTTGTAGACGATAGACCTAGCTCTCCGCTAGTGGGAGAGCAAGCTGATTCGGATCATAAAATCCTTCCACAGAACGAAACGTATCACCAGAGAAAAGAGCCAAGCTCAACTTTGGAAGACTCTAATAAGCCTTCGCTTGATGCTCTCCCAGATTTTTCCTTCTCAGACTGGCATCTCTCTTCCGGCGTGCGAGAGGTCACCGAAAAACAATCCGTCGCTGGTCTGGCAGTGCAGACAGAAGTGGATTACGGTGCAAAAACGGTTCGAGATCGTTTTGAACGAAAGAAGGACACAAGATCAGTGAATCCGCAACTGGAATTTGACAGTTCGGTTGCCGATGAAACTGGACCCGCAACTGGTCGAAACGTCACCATGGAAGCGAGTGAGCGTCTCGAGTTGTCGTATTCTGCAGACAATGTATGCGAAGTTTATCTCGAGCCAGGTGCAGATGATGTACTGGGCGATGTCATTGCACAGAAGGATGAAGCGTCGCCGGTTTTGGCAAGCAAACGGCAGATGATACTCCGGCCTTCTGCCGCGAAGCAGAAAGCAGCTGGTGAAATGGATAAAAGAATGCCATCGGCGCAGTTAGAAGTAAGCAGGAACAGAGAACGGTCTAACGAAGGAGACCGGAGCGCAAACAATAAGCTGAAAACGGAACTTGTACAGCAGCTGATGACTAAACTTGGACAAACTAAACCCGTAGAGGACAACCGGTCGGAGAAACACGGTGGTTCTCGGACTTTACTGGACAATGCACAGCCTGCAAAAAGCAACCAGGAAAGACGTGAACAAAGGACTGGTGAGGCTATTAGCGTGTACGACGACGACGAAGAAGAAATCAAAGTAACCCGAGCGCCAAGACAACATTTCAAACCTAAATGGAAAGACGAAGAACTGCTTAATCCGCAGCCAGAACGACGCGGCTTCGTAGAATATGGTCCTCAGCTGGTTGGCGGAGGACGTGACGCGGAGCAAACGAAAACAGATCCAGCGACAGAAAATGTCAGAGCGGATGGTGCAGATAATCCGCACAGCGAGGCCTTATCTCGTGGGAAAGTGACAGACGAGCAGAAAATTACACGTGATCAGTCGAATCCTGCAGTCGATGAGCGTCGAGACACAAGAAGCAGAAGACTTCTTCAGACTCGAGTTCAGAGTGGCAATGTTGAAACAAAAGCACCCGACGATGTCATCAACTACCCAGCGATAACGAGATCCAGCTTGTCAGAAACCGTGAGTCAAGTGATGTCGGAGAAGCGGGAGGGCAGGAAGTTAATAGTGGCCGAGTTGCGCCGTCTTAATAATGCCGCCGATACCGAACGACTGTCCGAGACGGCTACCAAGATCTGGAAACTGGTAGTGGGCACAGACTGGACACACACGTCTACAGAAGGTGAGCCATGTAGGCTTATGCAAGGTCTGGTGATAAGAGCGTGTTACATTGGTTTTGTTGAAACTTACATACTCTTGTTACTTTTTTCCAGTGGTAAAGGAGTTGTGAAAATCGTGCTCCAGATGCCCAGTGAGGCGTGACGGCTTGGCTTGAGCAGCTAACAACTGAGATAGCTGCTGTCATGCAGCGGTCTTGGGCAGACTGTTCACTCACCGAGGTACCGCATAGGCCAACTCAGCCTTCCATTTTTCCGTGGTCGGTAAATGAACACCAGCTTCGGCTAGGAAGGTAAAAGAAGATATGGTTCATTCTCTTCGTGGATAAACGCGTGGGTGTGCAGGTAAAACTGTGAAATCCCTGGACAACGCGTGCCATACCTGAGCGCTTCTGCAGTGAGGTTTCTGGACTAAAAGGCGCAATATCAAGTTATGAACTTTACCGTTACCTTTTTTCGGTTAGAGCTGATTTCAAAGCGGGAAGTTTGAATACCACATATAGCCTAGGCCTACACTGCAGTTGCGTATACACCGTGTACCAACAAAAACATCTACATTTTCAGGCTGCTTTGAATGCATGAGATGCTGACTATTCTTACCGATGTTCGCGGTGTCTGTCTGTCTGTCTGTCTGTCACGCGGCTTAAAGGGACTGCGCTGCGTGCCGTGTACGCTGGGTCATTTTTGCAGCCTTTGCCAAATGCCTTTGGTCTCTGGTTTATTTCACTGTAGTTGCTACGAAAGTTGACCGATTTCAATAATGTTTGGCGCGCAGTAGGCTATACTGAGATTACCTGCAACGCGACAACAGTTGATTGGTAGGCTTCACCTGAGTACTGCTTCTACACTACCTTGGGAAAATATGAACCTCGTAATGATAACTAGTAACAAGGAAACTTACACATTACTGTTGCACAAACCAGAAGCAAGGCTCGAGGATACGCGTACGCTAAAATAGAATACGTTAGCGTACGTACGTATCTTTCAAAAAATAGAAAACGTAGGATACGTATCCTCGAGCTATGACCAGAAGTATCCAGTTTTTTCCACACAACCAGTGTTCATTAAGCCCTAAATATTACAGCAAGCGTTCATGATAGCCCCCTCTTTCGCACACAGAGGTCTGAACTCTCTTACGCAATTCAATCAATGGCATCATCCACAATGCTTTGTGACAAGCCAGGTTATGCTGTTGTTCGCGGCATTGAGTAAACCTAGCGCCCCTGTATGGCTGCTTACATTACCGTGCTGAACTGCGTGTACTGTACTGTCCTGCGTGGCAGATGTTGCTGATTGTCCTTTACAGCGTTTGTCTGCAATTGTAATAAAGAGACATTATTATTATTATTATTTCTAGTGTCAATCAAGTACTCTCTCAGATCACTGTCTTGAACTGGCGTTAGATACACGTGTTTCTGCACCAGGCCTCATATGCGACAGAATTAAGATCAGAGCTAATTGGAGGTCATAAGCCCGGACCATTAGACCGACGAATGCAGAAGTTTCACGCTGCAATTAACCCAATTGTCTTATGTGCACAGTATACCTGCATTCCGTCTTGCTGCCTTTCCAAATCAGGCAGTGGCGCGAGTGGATGACGGCATCACTCGCATCAGCACAACATCACAATAATATGCAACAGTAAAAATATTTTAATAGCCAGATTTTATCCTTAAGTTCTGAAGTCGATTTAACAGCTCTACTGACGGAGCAAATCGGCTGAAATGGTCTCAAAACCACAAATTACTTTATCCCAAGGTAATGTACTGCAGCAACAGTATGCAGGCGAGGTAAACATAGGCTATCAACAATTGCTCTGTTGCAAAATTCTTCAGGATACTGGGTGCCAAATTTTATAGATATCGGTCAATGTTTGTAGAAACTACAGTGAAATAACAAATAACATTTGTTGGTACGTAACACTCTCACAATCATTCAGTGATCTGCTGAGCAGAACCGACCGCTGATCAGATATCACATTTACATGGCTCTCAACGACACCGTTGATATTATTGTTCGGCGTCAATTTGCGCTCGCTCGAGTTACACGTAATTAATTTCACACTCGTCGTCGGTCGCCGACAACAGGCTGCAGGCTTGTGTGTGCGCACTGTTGACTGCTCACACTATAATCGAGTTTTCATTAGGACGCCATGTGAGGTGCAGACTGGTGGCCTATGTCGTACCGGTTGCGGTGCTATTTTCTATAATATACGGGCTGTTGTACTGTGAAAGCCTTGTGTAGTAGTCGACCACCTAGCTGCAGTCGTCTAAAGACCAAATTACGTCGCATGTGACACAACACGACTTGTCGACAGATCGCGGCTATAAATAGCACATGACGTCGCGTTCAAGTTTCCGCCTGATTGGTAGACTCGCGGGCGTGGCCCAGGCGTGGCCTAGCCAACTAGCCAAAGTCAGCAATATCCAGTCGTGTAGTGACGCTCTGCGGTCACGTGGTGTAAACAACTGGACCGACAAGTCGAGAAAAGTCTGCGGAGCACTTGTCGTTGTGCAAGCTAAGATGTTTATCAGCATACAGTCAGCTATATTCTTGTCTAACACTGCCGTACTACTATATTTTGGTGACGTGGGCTGGTGGAGAAAAACAAGAGGCCAAAGTAATTTGGCGAAGGCTGCATCGAATGCACCGCACACACTGCACGTGTTAGACTCTTATAACTACAGCCGTTCTTGAGATATGTAGGGGATCGCAAAAGATAAAGTATGTCACGGACCCGCATATGACCTACTGTTGCATAGTTTTCGTTAGGACCCCCAGTCTAGTTGAGTAATCAGTTATGTTCTGCATGAAATTCAAATAAAATATATACACATATTTGCTGTTGTACACGAGTGCTGTTCCCATCACCGAGATTGACATATTTCTTCACCACACGTCTAACAGACTCTTGTCTGTCTCTCTCCATAATAGATAACTT
>Ga0126335_1002519_pt1 | contig 11012 bp, 7 predicted proteins | sample OlaspJWI45metaG_FD_108409 | JGI IMG/M metagenome (GOLD analysis project Ga0126335, IMG submission 108409) | Marine gutless worms symbiont microbial communities from Oahu, Hawaii - Olavius sp. 1 OAHU.JWI-45 metaG | ecosystem: Host-associated > Annelida > Digestive system > Unclassified | place... | reverse complement strand
GTCATTGATGGGCAGTGCATGAACACAGCACACTGCAAGCAAACATCAGTCTAAATGTTACACAATTGTGTAGCTTCTCATGCTTCTGACATCCACATCTCATGAGGTCTGCGCAGCCAGTGCTGCAATGTGGCTCAAGTAAAGAAACTGATTATCAGATCGACAATGGCACTATCTATATTCTGCTCTGGTATTACTCATGAGTACAAACACAAGTACCAATACAACCCAATATCAGCAAGTATCACTCAACAGTCAATGCCAGTACCATTCTAACCATATACCCATGTCACAGAAAATGTAAAGGGAAACTGTCCTGAAGGATATGCTGTGCTATACCAGCAGTCTCAACAACAGTCAATGAACCTGCAGTGTTGACCTGCTCCTCATTGGTAGAAATGAACTTGAGATTCTCCGCGGAGGACGGATGGCTTGTACCCAATCACGACATTGAGTACAGACACCACAGTGCTGACTGGTGACATTGTACACGGCTGCAGCTGGCCATACCCTTGACCTGCACATAGTACACACCCAGTTACTGACAGATTAAACATCTGAGATTGGCACTTGAACAAAGTGCACAACAAATTGCATATAACAACAAGCAAGGATAATTTCATTTGTTCAATCAACTGGATCCAAGCAGCTACAAAAAATAGCAAAACCTGATCGTTGTCTAGAGAAATACTGCACGTGTAACAGCCAACCAACGGCCACAAATTAATTACTACAGACAAAATTGGTTACAGCGAGGACTGAAGCTGAACTGCGTATTATGTGATTAGTAAGAATCTTTAACGAAGTGTTTATCGTAACACACATGTACAGTATACATGTACGATGTCAGTTTGTATGATGTTTTAGCTCCATTGTGGTCGAAGGTCAGTGGAACTCGTGGGTTAATGGATATCTTAATCCATCAACCTCAACTTCAAACTGCTACCAGTCCTAGTCTTAATCAAACTGGGTACTACTAATCTATGGGCCTACCGGCCTAGGCTAAAAAAGTTGAAGAGCCATTTTAGAATTTGCATAAATTATGCAATTGCTGAGTGGATAATTAATGCAAATCTCTTCTGTGTTGCTTTATTTTTCTTGACCCGTAATTAATGTAACTGTAGTGAACAAATATGACCAGCGGTGAATGGAAATATATTTTCAACTACGGACATTGATGTTTCTTTAGCATGGGCATTTGTTAGTCTGTCTGTCTATCATGTGGTTTCTCTGTGCAAACATGCCCGAATGGATCCAGGTTCTGTTTGTGATGGAGACTCTTGGGAACCCAAGGAACATAATTTTCCCTACAAATTTGATGCAGCCTTCACCAAATTACTTTGCCACTTGTTATCATTCACACAACAGAAAAATGTACCAACCACAACATTGTTTTATGATAAAACAGTACTGAGGTCACGATGATGGCAACGACAAGAAAGATGATGATGACAATTAGCACAGCACTGACAGCAGTGCCTACACAGCATTGCAAATATCATTGGTTCTGCCGGTAATACATTCTTTACTGCTCCTTGCATGCAAATGGACTGCAAAAATTGCTTATGGATTATTACACTGTACAAAGTTTACAGATTACACATATATTACAGATTGCATTGCATACTAGAAAACAGACCAGCAGCCTTCAATTCTCTATATTATGTACCATTTGTTTCAAGCACAACACAACCAGGCCACTCACCAATTATCACACACATATCATAGAAAATATACATGTAATATGCAGCATACAAGAAAAATTAATTAATTTACCTTGACATTAATGTATAGTTGTATTTGATGTAATTTTTATACAAATGTTTTACCCACCCAAATACCATGTTTAATGATATTAAGAATGTATTTGCTTCTGGAAAGACTGTCATATATATGCTTCCAATTTCGATTAACTGTTGTTACATTAAATATCATTATTTTCCACTTGTACGCATTCACAACCAGGTTCATAAAATACAAATAACACAACACACTATCATCCTTTTTGTTGAGATTAACCAAGTAATATCAAAGAAAATTCACACAAACATGAATTCAGTATAAATAATAATTAAATAATAAATTACTAGTTTTATTGTAAATATTAACAATTGTGACTATTTAGCTGCTAAGTGTATTATCACACCCAGTGACAAGGTATTTCTTAGAAGGACGTACACGGTCACCTTGACTATGTTGATCCTGTAGTAGTGCAGTTCTGACATCAGTTGTAATGTGTGACAAAGTAGACACAGTTCCCAGCTGAACTACATCTTCTCTGTCGCCATTCACTGTACCATAATAAAATTCACATTGCAGCTCAAACAGCAAATCTTGCCAACTCGTGCCTGGTTAACTCATCCCAAGTCAACACGACCCCAACGCGAACCTAACCCTGGCCCTAACCCTAAACCTACTGTATATCGTGTATAAGCCAACAATTTTTGGCTGAATTTTAACATTATAGCTTTGGGGGTTGGCTTATATGTAGGTCATGCCACAGCGCTAGAGTAACTCAACAAAACAGTGTGCGGTGACAGGGTTCTTAACGACCACACACAGACTGCTGCTGCAGTTGCATAGCAGTTCAAGCCAGTCATTGTAACTTGACACCATTCCAACACTCAAGACTGTGCAAAGCCATCATTTAGCCAAAGCCACATACAAGCTGTCCATTGACACACACGTTTGTGTGCAATAAAGCAAAGCAAAAGCACACCACAGGCTGCTGTTGCTGTGAACTTGTTGACACTCAGTCATTATCAAGGCACTGATCTATGGCACTCATTCATCGGCAATTTTTGTTACCAGCTTATACACGAGTCACTAATTTTTGCTAGATTTTCGGCCCATGGGAACAGGGATCGGCTCATACGTGGGCGGCTTATAGGCGAGTACATACGTACAGTAACCCTAATCCTAATCCTAACTTTAAACCTTACCCTTACATTAACCTTAACAAGTTCTAATAAGTTAACTTTGAGACGAGTTGACTTGGGGCCGAGTTGACCTAGGGACGAGCTGACTGCCACCCGTCAATATTAGCTTCATTACAACAGAAAAACACAAAATATAGAAGACAAGACTTTAATTAAAGTGCATTTTTGCTGGTGCTGACCTTGACATAAGAACTTTACCTGCACTTTACCAGATGTACCCAGTACCCACCTGCATAACAAAAAAAACTTTCTGGGTCAATGATTTCTAAAGTTACTGTCTGGCAAGCAAACAAACAAACAGATGCCCTCAAACACCTTTATCAATAGCAGATGCAGAAAGTAATCTGCTGAAGTGCAAAGCTGTTACGACAGCAGACTCAGTTGTGACTTCTGCAGCATCAGTCTGATCCGTCCGTCCTCCATGTTCATCTACATCATCAGCAATAAAACTATTCATCATAACTTCTGCCAACAGAGGTTCTGATACAATCCGAGACTCCTTACAGAAGAATGCAAAGAGCAGTTGTAACTTCTAAGGCAGATAAGGCAGATAAGGCAGATGTCTTACCAGACAGACAGACAAAAACAAACAGCGATCTTAGGGTTTCACCACCTCACTGGAATTCGGTGGTCCACCTAATGCAAATTCACCGCAATTCTAAGCCTGAACCTAACCCTACATCTGACCTAACCAGTAATATGCAGCAAGTATGTGGTGCATAGATCGCAGAATCAAGTGAGGTGGTAAAACCACAAGAGTGTCATGCCATTTCTAGGGTTCGGTCAATTTTAAAAACTAAAACTGAAACTGACCGTGGTTTTTTCCGAAAACCAACCAAAACCAAACCTGCAGTATTTTGTAAAATGGACAAGGTAACTGCAGGCTAAAACCTATTTTTGGCCGTAACTCCCTTATTTGAAGAGATATCGCGATTACAACAAAAAATCTTGTCCACTGTCACAAGCTGATGTAAACGAGGGTCACATGACCCAGGTGACCTTGACTTCTGAAATGCCCATGTGCACTATTTTGGCTTATAACTCTTATTTGAAGCTATAGTAATGGATTTCTGACTGAAAATAGGTCATACGACTATATCCAAGGTCAAGGTCAAGGCACCTGGATCATATGACCCCTCGTAATGTGCTTCCATTACTCTTATTTAATTTTTGTACATTCTGCATGCACATGCACAATCCTGCACTTGTCCCAGCATTGCCAAGTGGCTTTTTAAGTGCTGAATAGCTCAAATTTGACATCTCTGAGAGTAGTTTGTCAGTGACAATTTGGGTTTGACAGTTTAGCAGACTTTTGGCATTGTCCACTTAATTAAACAGTAAATTTTGCCAGTTTGGCAGTGACCACAAAAACTGGCATAATTTTTGCATTTTTGTGCTTAAATGACATTTTCACTATTACATTATTGCAAAAGTGCAGCAACAGAAGATAATTTACCTGTAATGTAATGTAACAATAATTTTTTTATATTGGCCAAAATAAGTATGGCTACTTTTAGGACCACTAGAATGTCATAAGTTAACTTAAAACCAAAGGAAACAATTACTGGGTGAAATCAGTAAACAAAACACTGAACTAAAAAGTCTCGAGTTGGCAGCAGAAGGTTGACAGAGATGCAGAAGTTATGTATATTGTTGACGTTGAGGTCAACATTACTCGTCCAATGCATTGTCAGTGCTGCCACAAAGTTCATATACTGATTTTGATCAGCATCTTTAAGCACCATTACCTCATACGTGCTGTAACTTGCACTGACTCAGTTACATTACCAATGCTGTATTAACTATTCTGTGTGCTGAATGCTCATGATAGGTTTGGTGATTGGTGACATTAGATAAACACGAAGAAACTGCAAGGTACGTCGTAAAAATGTGAATTCAATCACTTCTTCCCTTGTAAACATTGTTATTGAGTGATAGGCATCCGTTTTGAGTGGATTTAATGCTATGGCTCAGTGTGTTACGGAAGTCTAGGAGCCCTTAAAATACCAACGCGAAAAGGTAGCACCTACATCTGTATCACATAAACCATACATTGCAATAGTCCAGTAGATAACCTGAAGTGAAAGCTTGGCACTGTGTATGATCGACGCCACGGAGCCCAGGAGGAGGACGGATAAGCCGGAAATCTGGAGGAGGGTCACAACACGTTTGATTCGGTGTAAATTCACAAATACAGTACCAGTTAAGTATAAATAGAATAATTACGAATAACTCATACATTTCACCTAGTCAGACAGAAGGTTAGAATACCCGGACAAAATCCTGCCAAGCACATATTATATATCATTAGAACCACAAAAGAATGTACTTTCACAATATCACGAGGCCACACCTGTAGCTGGGTCCAGTTGACCTTAAATGTCCAAAATGCAGGTCAAATTACTAAATGCTTAAGCATAATGTTCCCACAGCAAAAAAAATTGACACCTATGAGATAAATTTTGCACATATATGTGCAACAAGTCACTTACTAGATGTAAAATATGACAGTAACTGATGTCAGAGAGACAGAATAATAAAATTACCTCATTTAAGTTAACAACAATCGACCACTGATATGATAAAACACACGTCACTATACTTCATGTAGTCCCATTTCTCGTGAATTTTACAGACAACTTCCTCAGCTACATCACATGTCACAATTATCGCTGGGAACTGTGATGACACCGGACTGTAAGCTAATGAGATTATCAGCATCAAAAAATCTGAAAGGATTACTGCCAACTAGATATTCCTTTACTTTCTGGAGATCTTTCGTATCTCTTCCAATTCTAGCTCAACCAATTTCGAAATGTTCTAAGTTTTGACTAAGCAGGCCCGTTACATATGACAGCGCCAAATAAATGCTTGCACATTCACTCACAGTAGAGGTCTATATGTGCCTATTACTGTCATGCATTCCCCGTCCTCGGGTCAAACTACCTCGGCCCTTGGCTGATTACATTAGTGTCTGCTCAATAACAAGATCACTAGACAGGCCAGCCCACAACCTAGCAGACCTTCAATTTGTGTGATTTCTGCACATGAACTGTTTGTGTGGCATAGGGTAAGTATTACACAAATCCAGCACTTGTTGTACATAGATACGACAAGACTTGGTGTAGTTGTTGTGCCTGGAGGCTGCAAAAAGGTACAGTGTAGATTGACATGCATTTAAATGCAAGATCCAGTCAGACGTTCGTTGGCCAATAAGAGATAGCTTGATAACGTCAACATACTCAATGTACCTGAGCTAAAGCTGTAACGTGCTCGAGATTCTGTGGTATCCAGTACTGTCGACAACAAATCGTAATTGTCTAGTGCAATAGTGTGACAATCAACACCGATGACGGATTGCAGAAGACACTGAACTAATGCATCTTGGATGATAAAATGTCCTCGAACGGATCGCCTTACCAGACAGAGTATGCAGGACAGTAGTTGAGCCGTAAAAGAGACCCAGCATGTCTTCCAGTCCTGACCGAGACATTATGTATCCCAGGAAGCCGATGAAATTCATAACGGTATGAAACCGCCTAGATGACACACAATGTCTAGTTTTGCAGATGTTGGTATGTCTAAAGCGTTAATGTACAGCGGGTGATCAAATGTTATGCAAGGCACAGGCTTATGACACTTCCTGGCTTGACTTATAACAAACAATAGTGTTGAATAGATGCAGTTTTCATCTGTCGTTTCAGGTCTATTATCGGCAACATATGCAAATGTGACACGGGTGAATGTTCTCCAACACAAACGGTTTGCATAAACCCACTCCAGTTTGGCCGGTCCAAATCAGGAAGCTGTTTTATTCCATACAGTCACAGCATATTCACGTTTATGACTGGAGGCAAGACAACAGGTGACTGAAGTGAGCGTATATAATATTCTGAGTGTAATGGTTGACACTCCAAACCTGATGAAATGATGAACTATGGGTACATACACATGCTGACTGACTTTTGCCACGTTTACCCGATTCGTCAACCTCTGCACATGCTTGCTGGCACCCAAGGACTGTGTGACATGATCAACCAAGAAGCAGCAATTATCCCCATACCATGAATTTTACTGCCGTCAAGTGTGCATACACTGTGGTCCATATTATTGGCACAGAGCTGTGTAAAATAGCTACTACAATCGTTTTCACTGTTGCCAGACATATGTGTACAATCATCAGAAACTTGATCGCATGAAAAAGCATGCATGACTGAAATCTTGTATCAAGTGACTTCACCGTCGTACGATACACAGAAGCCAAGTCGTGGCAGATGTTTCAGGAGAAATTCTGAACCGAACTCATGGTCTAGTTGAACTGCTAGTCAAAACAACATAAGCATAATGCAACTTTGTGGTCTTCACACCTCAATCAGAGCTCGTGCCAACGACGACTGCTTAACTGTTGGGTGAACCAAACTTTGAATGAACAGACGAAGCAGTGGTGGCACAACTAAATCATTATCCACAAACATTTCTTCAACCGTTGGATACTCCAAGGTGGAATAAGGCATTTGTATAATTTCATTTAAACGTGCAGAATCTCTGACTATCACAGCACTAGAATCATATTTTTTTCTTGGCACCACTTGTCACTCAGTACTACATGGCACATGTCTTTGAAACACACTACATTTTTACGACCGTTAATTTCCGAGAAAATCATACCGTCACCATAGCGATCCCTTAAAAGACATTTTACATGTTTAACAGAGTACAGTTGTGACTTGCATAACATTATGTCAGACTTTTGCAAAGATGATGCTAAGTCACAACATATTCTCAGAGGTTGTCTCTAGTTGGTAACACATTTGCTCAAATGCTTTCATAGTACATGTCACTTCAGATCATCTGCAGGATGTCTGTCCAACTGAATAAGTAAGACTATTCATAAAACGTGAATGACAACCTTTATGGTATACAGCTTCCTCAGCTATTAAGTCATTACAAGAATGTAAATGTCCTTGCACTTCTAATGCCCACTGATCGCATCTTTCAGCACACTTTGCCAATATTTTTACCTAACTCAAATGTGCATACTCAACGTACAGTAGAACTAACACCTACTGGGCATGCACATAAGAAACACATTGTCTCACATAAAAGTACTACCTGATCAAAGGACTGGCCTATCACACAGGGCTTCCTCAAGTTGTAGCTTTAGTATTTTTACTTCTTTAGGGTGAGTAAACGACTTGTGGCATGAGCTATGTACAAACAACGAGTCCGGACAGCTATCTAGAAACTGACAAATATCATCACAGCCCCGTACCTCACAAGCATAACGTAATGTTTCAAGTCCAACTTCGGTCACTGTGGATAACTTTTCAGCAGTGCTTGTTTTACAAATTACGCAAAAACTCATTATCAAAGATGAACAGAGGAAACACAGGTTACACAACAACCTATTACACTTTTCGACTTTGTTGCTGCAAATACGTACACATTTCCCAAATCAAAGTGATAAAAAAACCAATACGTAAAATTGTAATAATAAAATCCATATTTAGCATTAATTGTATAATACATAAATAAGTTTAAAAAATGCATTTTATAATCTACAACACTCGACCATATTAAGCTATTACCCCTATTATCCCTCACGTGTACAAAATTAGTAAATAACTCCAGTCCGTTGATCGATTAAAGTGTGGCCTGCGCGTTTTCGACATCTATACTACATTAGTATCATACTAGCAAATTTTCACGCTTGGTAGGATTTTGTCCCGGTTCCAGCCAAAACTAATCTAAACTAATCGACCGACCGTTTACTGTCAAAAGTAAACAACCAAGAATATTAATACAAACTGCAAAGTATCCTTTGTATGCCACGATAGAGATGAGACTGAGTCAAACTCTCTCAGAAATCGATACGAATACGAAGTTTTGCAATCGGAAATCATTATCATACCTTCAAATACGATAACAGTTTAAAAACAATTACTGTTACTCGGCATTCGTCTGATATATAACAGGTTTAATCAGGGTACAGCACAGGCCATTAACCAAGTCAAGTAGCCTTTGTTAGCCAACAGGTCATGGTGGCACTCGCACTTTGTCACTTCTTTCGATATCGTAAAAAATATCTTGGTCCTGATCTTGAGACCATTGTTAGAAATTTGCAATATGCTCAAGATCACAGGATCACAGCATGTGAGCGGTAGAATAGCCGGTTCTCGCTCCAACCTATTTTTGTGAGTGACCCCACTCACTGCTGCAGTTCCCGTTCCATGCAATTGTTGATTAACAACATTGACATCTAGCTGTCTCGTGGTAGCAATGGAAGTAGGATATTGCAGAGGTTTTCCGACTATCGGATAACAAAATTTCAAAGAAAACTTTAAGAAGCAGTCAGAAACATCTATATTACAAGTAACACGCAGAGCACCGAGGGGTCGTCAGCAGAGCTGACGATGCAGACGCACGAAGATTTTTTGTGAGGGAATGCTACCTTCCTTTGGCGACTCCCATGCCCTCATTATTTGTTTGTTCGCTCAGTTTGATCGCCAAAAGCAAAAGACTGAAATGTCTAAATGCAAACAAGAGGCCAAAACGATTTGGCAAAGGCTGCACCGAATAACCCTGTCACAGTAAAGCCGAGTTAAGCCATGTGACAGACAGACTGACGGACGGACACCGTGCACATCGGTAACAATAGTCTACATCTCATGCATTCAGTGCAGCCTAATAAAATGTGGGCTACATGATTTCAATGTTAATACGTTCACAATTTAATTTCGTCTACGTAACTTAATATGCTGTCAGCTTAATTAAGTTATGCGCTAAGATTTTTAACTCATTAACCCATTTAGTTCCAGCTGTTCCGAATTCTTACAATTCAGATGGTTCAGTGCCATACTGGTCTAACCCACCATTTTTGATAATCAGGCAGACTGGTCCTCAGGACTGAGTGCCATAGTGCCCAGAGATCAAAAATAAAAAATGGTTGGTTAGACCAGTATGCCAAAGGATAAAGCCTTAATGGGATTGGCAGTGAAAGGGTTGAAATTTGAAAATTAACAGCTATAACATAACCCATTTTAATCTTTGGATACTTGGCAGAACATACATGGCTTTAGCTTTAAGCCTAGGCCTATATAAACTATGTGTAACTTGTCAGGCAACTGTTAAATTGAATTGCATCGGCAATAAATGCAAGAGGCACAGTTGCATCTTTTACTGCGCAACTCGGGTAATTCAATCAGTGGCATCCGTTCGCCATATGTTACATGCTAAATTCATGCCGTTTTGCTGCTTATGACTGTTACGGACGGAATATATCTTTGTTAGACGGCGAGCGATTTAATTCTATTGCAGCAGGATGTAATAATTCCACGTCAGTCCCTCGGCGCCATCATCTCTCGTCTCTATCTCTTAACAGATGCTGGCCGGGCCGGGCCGGGCGGGCGGCGTGTCGTTGCGCAGCATTTCTTTAAATATTAACGTCAAATCCGAACGGATCACCGGCCGTGCAAGACGGACTCCAGCCACGCTGCAGTGTCGTCGGCGCCAAAATGCCCAAAGACGACAACTCAGTCACTTCTGACAATTCGATAGACCGCGTGCATGACGTGACCGAACGAACGACACCGACGACAAGGCACGATGAATATTCCGCGCAAGTAAACTGATATAGTCACTAAACATGCAGCAAGTATCGCACGTAAATTGAATAACGAGCGACGGCACAATTCCTCGGCGTTCCTGTCTGTATTTCTCAGTTGATAGGCTAGAGAAATCCATTAATAATCATTGCAGTCGTACATAATGTAAGCTTACATTGAAGTGATTTCAATTCTTTCACCGCAACAGCACTGGCAGAGGGAATACTGAAGTAATGACATATTTCAGTCATTATTATCGATAAGAAAAGTGACAACTGATTTTTAGTTTTTACTTTTTAAGAATGTACAGCTCCCCTTCGGAACATTTCTTCATTAAATTATTTCAGAGTAATTCGAGTAAACTGCCAATTCACCGTGTGGTTCTAAGAAACAGCTAGCCTACATCGAATAAATTCTCTTTTCCGATGGGATTAATTAACACAGATGCATTTGCATTAGATATCGACTT
>Ga0126335_1002518_pt1 | contig 11013 bp, 5 predicted proteins | sample OlaspJWI45metaG_FD_108409 | JGI IMG/M metagenome (GOLD analysis project Ga0126335, IMG submission 108409) | Marine gutless worms symbiont microbial communities from Oahu, Hawaii - Olavius sp. 1 OAHU.JWI-45 metaG | ecosystem: Host-associated > Annelida > Digestive system > Unclassified | place... | reverse complement strand
CATTGCATGAATATTCTCTGTGCTGTGATGTTTTGCCGACTGATCTGACCGACAATGTAGCGCGACGCGCATGTTGCTATACTATAGTAACAATATCAGCTTTCTCCCCGATGAATCCACGGAAGTTGAGGGGGGTGGGGTATGGTAATCTTAGCCGTGAGTGATAGGTTGACATGTAAAACGATGTTGTCAGTACGAGTTGAAAAACAATGAAAGAAAACTGTTCACACAGCAAACATATTCATCATGTCTGAGGAATTCTTCAACAAACACTACTATTTTGCAAATCAGAATGTATACTGAGCAACAGCAAGGTGAGAAACGTCTACAAACTGCCATCAGCGATGCATCGGTGGTAACAGAATCAACCCTGTCAAATTTCTGTAGTCTCAAAAGTTCAAAACCTAAATAAACCTACAACAAGCATTCACCACTGCAATGTGACACAGTCGGACATACATGTGCTCCAAAGAAATTACAGCTCCAACAGAAAATATGTAAACGTATAACAAACAGCAACTGAATATGTATGATACTCACAGCACGTTAATAAAATGGACAAATTTATCATCTTCTATCAATTCAAATAAGGATAAAATGAGAAAACTACCAGCTAAATCTGCAGATACTGGACCAATAATGTTATAACATAAATAGACAGACACAAACTTATACCAAACAAATAGTACTAATTCCGTTCATCTGCCTTCCTAGGAACAAAAAGTTCATTAACACTATTCTAAAAATGGTTTCATTGGCATACTTTTTCAAAGTTAAGCAGGTAATTCCAAAAGATTAACGACCTATGTTGGACAGAAGTAAGCCTACTGACATGACAGATATACACAACTAGGACATTGTACATACACGTACACAAAGTTTTACAATCAAGCCTGACTTTTGACCACTTATGTCCTCTGCAATTACTATCATGCAACCTGAGAGACACAGTTTTCTAGTCAAGCTAGCACAAAAAATGAAAAATTACTCCATACACACGCAATCCCCGCTTAAACAAATGCTACGTTAAATAACAAATGACGTTACACAATACAACATCATATGGTGGGCTTTCAGCACTTCAGTTGTAACATTCACGCCTCCTCTAGGTAACAGAAAGCTTAGCAGCACATCAAAACATGATGCAAACTGCATGCAGCCGCAACGCATGGTAGCAGAATAAATGTCTTCTGCACGGGAATGACATCAATGAAAGACAAGAGCTGCTAAAAGGCTGCAAATATAAACTGTATAAACATTGGTTCGGATGTTGCCAGGACACTTTGTCCGAGAACATTTACGACAAGCACAAGATAGACCAATTAAAATAATGTCGCAAATGAACTAAAGAAAAAGCCACTTAGGGCCAAAGGTAAAGGTAGAGGACACTTGTTATAGTGCCTCTTTACGAGGTAATCTTATAGAAGCACACAATGTAATGCAACTTCACACAGAGAAACGTTTTGCTTCTGCAATCAACACCAAACTGCTGTATCAAAAGTTTCAAAATGAAATAAAATGAAAGGAACAATGTCCCTCCTCGAATGACCCAAGACTGGTTATATTACAGGCAACATTTATCCGACCAATCAGTCAACAATCTAGCAACAAAACTGATGTGCACAAAGTAGAAATGACGTGGAATAAGAACAACCAGTTCATCACTACAGCTGCATATAGTATATCTCTCCTCTGCAGTCACACCGAGTCTGTCAGACGACGCTCATCAACAATAGGTGGCTTGATAAAAAGATTATACATGAAGAACACACTCCTGTAGTTCAGACTGTTTGGTCTAAAACCTAATTAATATTCATGAGCCATACATAAATTCACTGTGTCTTACTTCTTCATTATGAAACAGTTTAACATTGCACCTTTGTTTTTGCAAACATCAATATTGTGACATTTTCATTTAAAACATGACAAATAAACAATGACATCAAACAAAACGTCACGTTATGTAACGTACGTAACAGATAATCCAGAATGATTCTTGTGACTTGTTGGATTTATGCTAATTACGGATAACTGTAAAATAATCTTCAAGATATATCATTTTATCAAGTCACCCAACGTACACAGTTTCACTGTGACACCAACATTAGCATATGTCAACAATTTATCACTCTTACTGCTGTTTGCACATAAAGTGCAATAAGCAGAAATTCAAAATATATTCACTAGGGAAAGAAATCAAATACATAATGTCACATATTCGCCTATGCAAGCCTGGAAACAATGCGGTAAATGCAATAATGTCAGCGGCAAGCCAGTGTGGCATGTACCATAACATTACTGGCAACTGAGCAACTGTTATGCGCATTAACAAGCAGCTGCATTACAACCTACATGTATAGATTACAACATTCCCGATTTCTGAGCTGCAGGAATCTTAAAATGATTACTGAATCCTTAATTTATAAAAAAAGCTAGACATACTTTACAGTACTTTCCGTGTGAAAAGAAACGACTTCTTTAATGAGTTTTCCAGGACTGTGCAACCACTGCAAATACAGCTTCTAAACATTTTCTTCTACATGAATAGACTACCCGAAAAAAATAAAATTCCAAAGCTCATGCCCAAATTTCACATTTTTCCCATGACTTTCTGTAACTGTGATCTGTTTTAAGGACTTCTGATGCCTGGAGATTTATAATTCCAAATTCAAATTCAATAACTCTGCATGGTCTGTACTAAGCCCTGTGTATTTAAAATACCACACACAATATAAAGACGATACAGCGACAACATGAACTGCATCCATGCATTTTGCAGCTCAATGTACACCTTGCAAACATGGGACTGTAAAGTTTCACACAAAACCTGCTACACTGTCATATCATATACCACCTCAACCAGCCACCATTCCCATAATATTATGCACGTAATTTATAAACAAAACTGATACTATGTAAAAAATTAAATCACAACCATGGTCAGTGCGATGACCACACCGATATTAATCAAGAGAAATAAATTAGCTACAGAAGCAAAAATCGACTGTGCATTATGTACAAATGTGGTACATGGTAGAATTTAGTAGTACACAGTATGAATGAAGCAATGCCTAAGTATGATATGGTTGCTGGCAATAGACATCTTCTTTCAAAGCTTCATATAAATGGCAAAACTGCTCACTACATAAAATTTCATACATCAAAACCATCTTCATATCAAAGTTAAACCAGAAGTTGCAGTTCCGGTAGTATACTTGTTTTGTCAAAAAAATAACACAATGTGAAGCACTCTAGCTCACGTAAAATATCTTGTATGCTGTCTGTATCTGGACCAAACTGTAAATTGAACAGTTCGAAGACACTATACAAAAGTGTGCAGTTTGACGTTACAATCACCTGTCCAATACAACACCAGTTATCATCATCTGCATCATCATCACCACTGTCAAGCCATACGGAATGGTAACAATGCCACTAAGCAGACACTTTTGTCTTACTGCCAGCCTTTGTTGAGCCGTTTGTCAGTGGCTTGCGTCGGACATTAACATTGCCACCAGCGACGCCGTTTGCCTTCCTCTGATTAATAAAGATGGTTTCCTCTTCACTTGAGACTTCGGACTCTGATCGCATCACACTGCCCGTTTGACTTCTCCCGTGACCTTATACGACAAACAAACACCATCATGGTGAGTAACAATACCGATACAAGGATAATACAGCAAACACAAAACAACTAGTAAATGCAAAGTAATGCTAACAATAACACAGGAGTACACTCAACTTCATAGGCAACTTGTTGACACTCAAGTGGTCCAAGAGTAGATCCACTATGTTTTCTGACCAGATGCTGCAGAATGCAACTAAACCAGTGTTCTGCAGCCGGTCATTTTGGATCTACGTGTCTGTCTAGAACAGTTACTTCTCTTGATTATTTTGAGCACGATTATTTTGTTACACATGACACTGATCTGCACAAGTGTAACTGATTGTGTGGAAATACACCTCTGAAACGAGAGACAAGGTATGTGTCGAGTGGAACGTAAAACACAACTCACTCATAGTAATACCCAACTTCACAGCAGGCTGAAAGAAATGAAAGCACATGTCAAAGTAAAGTAATTAGTTGTTACAGCCATCTTTATGGTCACTTCACACTGCAGATCACTTTGGAGACGAAAAAAGCAATCAAGCCAAATCTGCATCCAATGTGCCAAAATGCAAAATGACACAGGGCTGGATGATCTAATACACTGTGTCTGGGAAAAAAATTAACCACAGACAATATTGGATAGAAATGTCAAACCTCAATGCATCCTAACAAAATTAAGTTCAGAGGATTCTGAATATACCTTTGCAAAAACTGCAAAATTTTGTTAGAAAAATATTTATTAACATTGGAGTTACTATCTTTTGCTATTATTATCATTAATATGATTATTATTACTATCATTATTATAGCAAAATATCAAGGACGAAATATGCCAGTTTCCATCATGTGAGTTAGTAAGTAAGTAGTAAGTAAAACGTCGATTAATATAGCGCATTTTTGTAAAAAAACCTCTAATGCGCTGTCAGTGCAGTCACTGGTCAGGAAGTAACCTTTGCTGACAGGACAACACTCCTGCCCATAGGGCACGTCAGACCGTGCAAACTGTTAACCCATGAAACATCAGACTTCATCACTCCAACAACCTGACCAGCCAACAGTCCTGATATCAACCCAGTAGACTACTGGATCTGGGGAAGCTGCAGGAGTCTGTGTACCTCAGCTAAATTCATGATGTCGCTAAACTAAAGTCACACTTAAACAAGAAGTGGGAACATTTCAACCAGATGATCAACTGATTATCGATAAAGCAGTGACTTCATGTCTTCAAGCTTGCATTAGGCACATGGAAAATATTTTAAACACAGACTTTAAATATGTTTGACTTGTGCACTTGACAGTCACATGTCTAAACGTTGCCAATAGCAGACACTTTATGTTTTTGAGTGAGCTCGCTGAACTAGCTGTAACTTTTGCAGACATTGACAGATTTTATGAAATTCGGTGGTTTGTTTGCGATTAGACGATGAGGACAGAATGTCATTCACTTTCATAATGCTGGGTGGAGGCGGAAAATAAAAACAATACCCCATGCTTTTCGTTGCTTGCAGGATTCTTTAATGTAACAATTCTGGCTTGCTGGCTGACGGGCTCAGCAGGGTCAGCCAGACTGGACACCAGTGTGCATGACTGCAGGTGGCTGATGTGTCAGCCATCTGTATGCTGTAATAGCCCCCCCCCCACCCTCCGCCTGGTACTGCAGAGTGCAGCAGGGTGCAGGACACTGTCTAGTCTAGTCACTCCAGTGGCAGCATAACAGTGTCCAGCAGTGACTCGTCAATCAAGTGCTGAACTGGCGTCTCTAGAACAAACGACTACGATGCTAAATGCTGTCAGCTGCAAGGTTCCCATTTTTGCCAGGAATGCGACAGTTACATACACAGAAATTCGGGAACAAAAAATGACTGGGATTCTCGGGTGCCCAGGAAACAGGAGCATAGGAATGCAAATGTTATCCTTTACTCAAGACTATCATCACTAATCAAATGATGCTATGGACGAAGGTTGAGGGGTGAGTCACATTCAACATTAACCATCATCACTATCACTGTCAGTACTCAGTAGCATTGCCAAACAGCAGTCAACAAATGCAGACTGTTATTGAACTGCACAATTTCAGTCACTTTTCAGGACTTTCAAGTTTCCTTAAGCTAAAATCCACAAAAATACATCCATCCCAGTTTGCAATAGATTTTATCAGCAGCAGCATGCATGACTGCATGTACTTACCAGCGGGCAGTAAGTCAAGTTTTCCAGTTGAGGACAGTCTATCAGCATCATCGATGTCTTCCAGCAGAGTGTACCGCTGACGTTTCACCTTTGGTCTCCACCGCGTACACCTGCATAATTATCATAACTACTGATCTTGATATTTGTTTAACAATGTATGTTCCTACAAATTGACAGGAAATCGATAAAAAATAAACACAAAAAATATATGGGTATCATTTCCATGCTGAGCTGCAGCTACACACAACTTGGCATTTTGTCGTTTCTGAGAAATTGTATCAACAGAAACAGCATTTTCACCCACACATTCATTAAATCAGCCAATTAAATGATCAATCACCCAATTAACTGAATTTAATTGCTCAGTATCATCCCACAGTCAATTCGACCCCAAAGCAAACCTAACCATGACTAATTCCTGACCTAAACCTAACCATAATCCTAAGCATAACACAAACCCTTGAAAACGACATCACTTCAGACAGAGATGACTTGAGGGTGAGTTGACTGAAGGCCGAGTTAACTGCCACTCTAACTCTAGTAACCTCTACATCCTTTCTTTTTCAATCTTTTACATGTGCCTCTTCCTCTTCTAATACCACCAGCTGCAAAGACTTCAGGTTTGCAGCTCCTACGGTTTGGAATTCTATTCTATCTCCATCTACTGGCTCCTTCAAACACAGCCTCGAACTTCACTTCTTTCCCTCTCTGGCTAGTCATGTTCACCACCTTCCTACACCAGCACCTCTGACTCGAGCGTGCTTGAATTTGTACGTGTACAAATTTTGTAATAATAATAACAGCTACTCTGAGGAATAAGCAACTAACATGACTAGACCACAAGTCTCAACTGACCGTCGACAGACGCAGACGACTCCCCAGATGATGACACCAGTGCCCAGCACATTGGTGAACAGGACTATGATAACATACAGGATACTCCAGCCTGTGAAACACTTACTCATGTAACACACTAACATAGTATGCAATGAAAACAAAACAAAAGGCCAAAGTAATCTGGCAAAGGCTGCATGAATGCACCACAAATAGACAGACAGACTGATGGACCGAAGTGATATTTGAGTACTGAAAATTATTTTAGTTTTAGTTTTAACTAAAATGCAATCGCTTTAGCTTTTATATAGTTTTAGTTTTTTTTCTCAGATAACAAAAACTAACACTTTTAAACTGTTTAATGCACTTTAAAGATACATTTTTAGTTAGATCTTAGAGCAAACGTTTTAGTTTTTTTATTTAAGTTCCGGAAATCATTTTAGTTTTAGTAAACTAAAGCCAATTATTTTTAAATTAGTTTTAGTTTCAGGTATAAAAATATTACTGGGACAGACTGACGGAGAGACACTGTGAACATCTGTAACAATAGTCAGCATCTCATGCATTCGATGCAGCCTAATTATCCAAAGTTTACACATAATATGTCATTTCAGCGGTTGGTCTTCGCAGGCAATTGACTGCACTTATACCATCAAACAAAATCAAATAAACAAACGACACAAACATCTAAAACACAAAAACACAAAAAATGCCCAAGCCAAGACAAACACAAAACTATACAGCTGTGGTTTCGTCACTTTCTATGACAGGCACAAAAAACAGAGTCGGCCTATATTTAAACCCTGGAGCCCAGACAAAACCTGTCAGCTGAAACTATACTGAGTCACTAGTAGCACAGAAAACAGCATCAGGTATTAAGCAGCTCAGCAGCTTTAGAAACGTTTCCATCTTACAGGTCTGTCACGTCACGTCACATGGCATCTATGTTACTAACAACATCAAAGATTTGCAAGGGGAAAGGCGGGTTCTGTTCAAGGAAGGGACAAGATGTGCAGAGGGAGGGTTGCACATGGGGGGACGTCTGCCTGGGAGCTCCAACGGAAGTGGAGCGTTTTCCAGGGGGTTTAGCATGGGAGTGTCTCAGGTAGACTAACTAGCTAGCACCAAGAGGACGGCGTTTGTGCCAAGGGTTTACCCCAGAGGAGCGTTGTCAGAGTGCACCATCATACCTGTCGTCGCCATGCAAAATTTCAATGAAGTCAAACAATCAGAATCCGAGTTATAGCAATTTAACTAATTAAAGATGGCCACCATTCACCATCTTGTATGTTCGAAGGAAGTGTATTTGGACCATTCCACACACTGGGGTCTTCATTTTCTAACTACGCACCAAATTTGGTGAAGATATCTTGATTGATGACAGAAATATACCAAAATTAAATTTTCTACAATGCTCCCTGGCGGCAGATTCTACTTCTGCTTTCAGCGAAATGACATATAGACTGGTGAATGTTCCAACTGATCCATTTGAAGCTCCATTTGAAACCTGTAAGTTCCACATTGCTGTCTCAATGGGTGATGTGCCAAAATGGTGGAACCATACTTCCGGTTGAGGATCTGATAGCAGATTCTGAAATGGGAAGCCCAGTTTCCTATTCGAGTTTCACAGTAAGCGCAGGTCTACCTTGCTTAGATTCATAGATATTCGCATGTGACACACAGATGGAAGGACAGATGGACAATGCGGATCATTACTATAGCTGGCCCCCACATAGTGGCGGGTCAGCTAATAAGTAAAAATTGCATTTTACCACAGTTGCTTTGCCGTTCGCCAAAGTTTGCAAGGAAGAAGTTCTCCATCCAGAATCCTGAGCAGACGCAACGTTTAGTCGCTTGGTCACACTGGCCATGCCCCGAGCAGTTGTTCTGACACACTACAACACACACACACACATGACATGTGATCTTTCACCTTAAAATGTGACTGCAAATGGCTTTGATGAAACAACGTAAATTATTTAATTATAAATTAACAGCTAACAACTGCAAAATAACTCACAAAATTCAATGATGTTTCGGCAGCTGCTGCCTTTGTCGAACTGACTTCCGCTCTCTGCATGATGGCGTTTCAACTAACGAGTTTGTTGAAGAATGCAAATTATTATTGCAAGACACTTAACATAATTCAGAAATTCTGTTTAGTCTGTATACCAAAAATCTTCCATCCAACAGCTCAGAAAATCGCACATGTGTGTGAACCAAGCGTAAAATCACCAATAACCAAATGTCCAGTTTTGCAAACGATTACAACATAACAATTATTAATACTTGAAATCTGGTCCAAATCACTAAGTCATCAAAAAAGGCCTAAAAGTACTTTATTTCTGAATAGCTGACAACAGCAACGCAATTAAAACACTAGAAACCGTTTAAATTATTTTTTTAAATATTGCACTCAACAGCACATCGTTACCTATCAACACAAATTAAAGACAAAATATTTAAAAAAATATTTTTAAAAATAAAATACTGGACATAAAACTCACCAACAGTGTCTAGCTCAACAACACGGAAATCGAATGTGTCCGAGCTCTCTCGCAGTCTCTTGGCAACTGTTGACACCACCTCGACTCCTCGCCGAACTTGTTCCTTATTATCAACAACATTGACGACGTAGAATGTCACCAGAGTCCTGACAGACAAATGTACACATTGATAACAATGACAGCAATCCAATTCAGTGGCCTAAATACCCACAATACACATTAGAGACAGCACGCAAGTATGCTAACAAGAGGAAAAATAACTTGGCGTAGGCTGTATCAGAAGCGAGTAATGTTCCTATACTTTACAATGGATTACCTCTCCCTCTCGCTGCAGGAGATCAGGACATACATCTAATGTAATGTTCCTATACTTTACAATGGACTACCTCTCCCTCTCGCTGAAGGACATCAGGACATACATCTAATGTAATCTGCCTTCAATCCTCAAGAGTCTCCACCCCAAACACGATCTCAACCCGTTCAGCCATTTTTGCACACTGCAGCTACCGGAGACAAACTGACACGTCACATTGTGGAATCATTGGTAACAACAGGTTGCAATTGCACACACCAGCATCAAGAACATCCACTGCTCCAGTGAATATCCTATGAATATACCAAGATGTCCAAGTCCTAAAATCATGACAGGACATAATAAACCATTCTTGAACTAACTCATTAGTAGAAATGAAAAACGTTTAATTATGAATTAATCAAAATTCATCAACATTTCACCAGAAACTGCTACTTCCATTAAACAGACTTCTGCTCTCGATGTGACACTGACAAATCACTGAATTTTATGAGTAACTGCTGGCAATCACCGACGTCTTAGCGATCAACAATCAATCACACCCAAAAGCGTAGTTTTAACGAGTCAAAATGACAACAGTGACAAACTCACTGGCCAGTGCTGCCATCTTCCATCACACTCTCAATAACAACATCAGTCTCCCCGGGGTCGGTGCTTCGGTGTAGCATGAACGACAATTGCTGCATCAGTACTCTCTGAACCAACCCACAAACAATGAGACAATCAGTATATCTTCAACCGTGCATGCACACTTAGTGCTAGCTGACAATGCCTCACGCAATGTTTAATTAGCCTCCTGCCATGACTGACTTATATCAGTGAGGCATTTTGTCAAAACACAATGCACACCTGCAAATCTGATACAGCTCTAAAAATAGCATTATCAGAAACTAACAGTCACCCAGTTACCTGAATTTCATCGTTTGTAAATTTTGACTGAGAAATAACGACAGTTTGTCAGTTTCACAACGAAGTGCCTTCAAAACATACAGACAATCTGTCTGGCTAAACTCAGAAAACGATATGTCAAAAACTGGCAGCAGACTGCATGCAACAAACCTTGTTTGCCTCCGTGAAGACTCGTATGTCTGCCGACAGCTGCATTCGCACCAAGTCAAACTCGTACGACTCTGAGTCAACATCAACACATGCCATAGCAGCTATCCTTCCTTGTAGTGCCACTATTACAAAAAAATTATAACTAACATGGCAGGACTATTGAGTCATTACAAGCAGACATCTCTGAGCACAACAGTGAAAAGTAAAGGCATTCTTTATTATTGTAGTAGCTCTACTACACTTTCTGTTATTTACTGTAACAATATCACTATACTAAACCTGTAAATCAATCAATCAAATGATTATCTATAGATAGTTGAATTTTCAAACTGCTCTTGCTGTTATTACTACTACAACAACAACAACAACAACAACCGTTCAACGGCCTTTGTTCCGGGACAACCCAGGTAGGCCGGTACCAGAAGAAACACTCTGCCTTCTGCCTTAGCATAGGGCTGTGCTGCGTTCAGGCTGGGTTTCCCCACCTCCTGTCTTCTGGATTT
>Ga0126335_1002517_pt1 | contig 11013 bp, 6 predicted proteins | sample OlaspJWI45metaG_FD_108409 | JGI IMG/M metagenome (GOLD analysis project Ga0126335, IMG submission 108409) | Marine gutless worms symbiont microbial communities from Oahu, Hawaii - Olavius sp. 1 OAHU.JWI-45 metaG | ecosystem: Host-associated > Annelida > Digestive system > Unclassified | place... | reverse complement strand
TATATATATATATTGGCATGACCATGACCTTTGGCCTTAGGCCAACGTCATCGAGCATTACTTTATGTTTGCATTTAGTCTACGTGCAACATGCCTGCACTGTATATTGCAATCAATAACGTTTTTCACTTATGCAAATTTGAATTCTTCTGCTTTCGTTGTTGAAATGGAAGTACTGTAAATGCAGATTGTTATTACAGTTATTGCAGAATTGAGCCTTGGCCTTGATTTGGTCATTTGTCTTGACCCTATTCTTGTTAACGTTACTTACTGATTTTAAGCTGCGAGTCCGAGACATTGGCTACGGATGTCACGTAGAAGCAACAGCACTCCGACCAGTACTACCAATGCCTTGGCTGAATAATGGCAAACGACTGCAGGCAGCAGCGGCACGCGACACGAACGCGTCGCTACTGAATTGTTTCGTTGTTGCAGCTGCTGCAGTCGACTCGACGCCGGTAAACATGATAACGATTGTGCGGCCACATCAACACCAGCTGACTTCATCACCGATGTCGGTCACAAACACGCCGTCGCGCTCCACCCACAAGCAAATCTCCTCGTTTTCGTCAACTCTGTCGCTTTCATATTTCGGTCAGGCGTCTATTCTGTCCAGTTTCTTGCTAATAGTTCTGCTTATGCACCACTGATCTTCTATCTTTCGAAAGGCTGTGCAATGAAACCAACGTTGTTTGTTTGTTAAACTTACGATATTTAATTTTGCAACGAGTTAAGTAATTGGGGTTGAAGTTTGTAGTGAAAAGTTGCACATTTTTAGATAGATTTGACATTTTAGACCGAACGCTTCGAGCGTATTCTATTTGGCCTAATAAAACTGATGATCCCGTAGCGTCACTAGCGTGGTGTGTCTGTCTATTTGTCTCTCTGTCACGCGCCTAAGCCATTCAACAACGTATACATTGTTTTAGATGGTGTCCCGATCTTGCTACAGGGAGGGGGGATGTGAAAATATTTTGTCCGCTGTGTTGTGAGGGAGAGGGGACAGGATTTGATGCGGCCGTCGCCAAATTATTTCAGCCACGTGCTATCCGTCATGGTGACAGTAACAAAATATGGATCCACCGCTGCCATTTTTATACGATTCTATTAATTTTTTTCTAGCCCATGTCACGTTGTCATTTCGTAGTTTTAATTTGCATCCTCGGCATCGGCATCCACATGCTATACGGTCGTTGAAGCAGAGGAGACAGCTAATTACGCGTAAGTCCAGCGCGGCTAATGGAGCTGCGTGCTCGATTGACGCCTTCTACCGATGACATATACGTCACGACTGCCGGCTTGACACTAATTGAACGGAAGCGCAGTCCAGCAAACGTGGTCCATTTAGGTTCAACGTCATGTTTAGTATGGGAGCAGAAATTACACAGCCACTAATTCGGCGCATCCGAATAGTGGTACTGGTAATGTACATGGATGCAAAGTTACTATGCTTTTTCGCTAGGTCAGTTAGTTAATGGGAAGGAGGGTCTAGGGAGATGTGAGTGGGAGCAAACCTCCAAAAACATAAACGGCATCCACAAGGTGCTGACGACCCCTTGGTGCTCTGCTCGTTGCTTGCTTAAGTTAAGAACATTGTATTGTGTTGTTGTGATAAGGTGTCGCTGCAGTGTTCACTGGAGTCGTCTGTCTGCTAGCTTTCATAATGTTGCTGACTGCCTACCTCTACAGAAGGTAAGATCATTTCAAGTAGAAGCCTCAGTAGAATGCTTTGTACAGTTTATGTCAACATTATTGTACGTCCACCACTATCACAGTGATGGGTAATTGTAATTTTTGTAACTAATTAATTACAATTACCCGAGGTCTCGAGGTCTCACACAGTTACAATTACAATAACAACTGGGATGTTTTAAGCGTCTAATTAATTACAATTACAATTAGCTGACTGCTGATTAATTACAATTACTTTTGTTGGGCAACGCTGAATGTAGCTTAATCAAAATTCATAATACATGTATTGTTCAGTCGCAGTTAACGTTCGACAGTAAATTAAAAAGTAGTGACTGTCATTTAATTTAGCACACAACATACGAACATAGTACTGTAAAAAGCCAAAAACGGCAACATAACACTGTAAGAAATATACTCTGCATTGTCCTTGTACCTAGTCTAGAAAATCCAAAAATACTTGCGGAACTAATTGTGAATTTCAATTACAATTAGCACATTCGCACTTACAACTACAATTACAGTTAGGTAAAAACGCTTAACTAATTAATTACAATTACAATGACCCGAACAACTAATTAATTAGCTAGTAATTACGATTAGTTTTTACAATTGCCCATCACCGCACTATCATCATTATTTCGTCAATCGTTGTCAGGTATTTTATTGACGACACCAAGATCTATTTCTCGCAAGTCTGCTATATGAGCATCGTAATCGTTGTCATATCAAATTATAGTGGTGTTACGCAAACAAGTTGGACGAGAGTGTAGTGTCATCAACATAGCGTTTCAACGTGGTTTAGGCCTTTGTGACTTCTTTGACCAAGCACGCGGCAAAAGATACGCGACATTACGTGTACAATAAAAACAAAAGCAATTTATTTCTTTAATTTATGCAAGCAACAAATTAAGCAAATAAATAAGTTATCAAACTAGAAACTAATTAACATTTTTTTGCAATTTGAATGGAAACGTACGTTGTGCTGAGTTTAAGGTACATAGAGTGAAGACTGTTAAAAGTGTAAACGGTTGCAAAGCATGACGTTGGTGCCGATCACCGTCGACGTTGGTATGACACTGACGTACCGATAATGAAGAAACTCTTCTATGACTTCACGTCGTTTGATATCGCTCAATTGACGCGCCTAAGCCGATCGACCGATAATCGATCACTGTGTGCCGGTCAACGTGGGTGGTCTGCCCGACCTAGTTGTCTCGAGCTGGGTGCTGATTTGACGTGTCCTCGCTGTCCGTCAGCCGCTGAACACATGCAAATGCGACTTAGGTCGGATTGCTCGACCGTCGTCGCCCCGCGCGAATGCTGTTAGCACCAGACTGTCCCGTGTCGCCGTCGTCGCAATCAATGATGCTGACGCAAATCGTCTCTCATCAAAATTCCACAACCGCGCTATCTGTCCGCTAGTCACACGATCCCCGGCTCTCCCCACCGCGTCCCCGACATTTTGTAATGAGTTCATTTGCAACAATTGAGGCCGTGCGTTCTGCCGTCCTCAGTCTGGAAACTGATCGATGCTGTCAGCGAGCTACTAACACTGCATCCGCTCGCTGTATGACTCCGACCGACTGTCCATCAACCAGATTGATTTGACACTGTCCGGCGACTGTCCGAATTTACCCCGGTTTCGCGGATTTACATGTTAATGCTTTTCTCGCCAGACATAGCCATTTATAATGACCTGGAGTAATTTTCCATATTATTTTAGCTATTGTAAACTAATATCCAATATCTATGAAAAATTGCATCTAGGCCTATATGCCGTTCATTTCTCATACATAAGATATCACACATGGGTTATCATTTCCATTATTATTTTATTTTGTCTACTTAATTGTTAGATGCTTTAATGTTAGTAGCTGTTATTTGCGTTCTTAATTAATAATGAAGTTTAGAATTCTGTAACGTAACCTGAAATGACCTAAAAATAAAACTTGACTTCTGACTTTGAATATAAATTTAAAGCTATTTAAAATCAATATATAAAACACGAAAAGCTGAAAGCAAAATATACTACATAACAAATAAATAACAATTAGACCTATCTAAAGGCCTATGTGCATTTGATTGGACAGCTTCTGAGAATTTTAAGAAACAATTCTAAGACTAATACTGTGTATCACAGGGTTTCTTTGCAGTATCTATGAGCTAGTTGTTTTTCTCCTCTTACAGCCTTAACGGCACCGACATATGGCGGATTAGACGAATACTAGACTGTTGACGCTGAAGCCGCTGTTTGATTGGTGACAAGCATTACAGAAACCGTAACGCTGTGGCATCGCAGTTATTTGCTGAACGACAAATAGTTGCTTTCAATGTAATTTTAAAAACCGTAGACTATTTCCGTTTAGTATTTCGCTGTCATAGGCCCGGGGATCGGTTTATGATTTTTGATGTCGTGACAGCACGTAACACAGTAGCGTAATGTCAAATTAAATCTAATTACTTCTTCTTGAAAGATCGCCCGGCTAAATTTGGTTCCTATAGTTTTATACGCCTTGTACTTCCTCTCACAGCGGGCCTACATGCTGCTGCTTCGTATTTTGGTAGTTAGATGTAATTTTGCGTATAGTATTATGCATGTCAAGAATTATGACGCTACGTTACTTCGTCATGAACCACTCTAGAACGCTTTCGACTGATGACACGTGTCCGCAGATTAGCTTATGGGAGTCTGACAGCTGGCCCAGCCAGTCGCTGAACCAGACATCAATATTTTGTCGCTCATCATGTTTCGAGCCTAAGATACGGCGAGGAGCTGCTGGAGGAGCCATGCTGACTGGGCTTTCCCTGATAGTTCTAGTTTTTAGGAAGTTGTAAGACAGTTTTGATGCATAGGTCTATACGATAGGCCCATTAACATTAATGTGAACCACTGTAAACCACTGATGACACTGGCGGAAGAGCGCACGCGACGCTGTCGGTTAAGTTCCAGGCATTGCCGCAGGCAGCGGGCGTCACTTAGCGATCACAACAATACGAAGAAACGAAGCGGCGTAGAACGTGCCGCTATTAGACAATACGACCTCTCGCTGTCTGCAGCATCGCGTTCAACGTAATCGAATTAGGCCTAAGCATCGACGCACTTACCTGCTTAACTCGGCTAACAGTTGCAACACTTTAGCATTCTTTATTCTTGCCTGCAGAATTTAAAGTGATGAGGATGGGCATAGGCCTACTCTGTTTAAACTCGAACACTGAAAGAGGAAAAAATGTAACCAACAATCGCAACCGGTGAAAGAAACTGGTAACCTAATGATTCACATGAGATAGGAGGAAAGCGTTTCCACAGCCTGCAGACAAACCAATGTATTTGGTAGTGTAACATTTTTAATATTCCTAAACACAACGCCAGTAAAACGTCCCGATGAACACTTGATTCTGTTACGAGTATAGCACGCTTCCATATGCTGGAGCCACTCCTCGCCGTCAGCGACATAGTTGTGCTTCGCTGCTCAGTCTGCACGGCCAATCGACGCCATGTCTGGCTTTACGGATTTGCTTAGCGAATAATATTGGATTATTGATATGGCGCTGGCTATGGCACCCTCATATGTTGCCGTATTTCCGGTTTTCCTCGTCATCGTCGCTTTGTCGGCGACGGTCGAGCGCTGTTCGTCACCGTGGAAAATCGCATTTGTCGCTGGATTATGATCGCCATCGGTCGGCGAACAATTCTCGCGAGAATCTTTCTCGTTAGGCGAGACGTCAAGTCCGCCACAGTACAACCGTGACGTACATTTAAACCGTCGGTCGGTCAGTGACCAAATGATGCTGATTACAAGTGATTAAACCTATGCCCACGTTACTCGCCAGTCACGTGCCTTTATGAACTCGTCGTTGCCATTAGAGATATTTTATTCTGAGTTTGGGAATCATTCACTGATTGAAAGAACGCGCCTGCCTTAGCATTCCCAACGTTAGCTTGTTAATAGCAAGCCACGAGCTGGTTCGGTGGGGAGTACATACCCCTAACTTGTCACTGGATTACACAAAACCGATGAAAAATGCCCGTTAATACCCTACAAGAATAGAAACTTAAATTGCAGCTAAAAGGGTTATTTTCAGCTAGTAAAATGCATCAAAATACACAGATTTCAACGTCAGGTTTTACCCGCCCCGGACCGCTATAGTAGGGAATGGTTATGGCGCCGCTCTTCAGACGTCACTCAACCCGTCACTGCAATTCCTCAGTTTGCTATTTTAGCTGCAACTCTTGGACGGATGAGTACACCTGCTGACGATTGTTACGCAATGGAATCATGCGTGTGTATTTGTGCACTTGTTTGAAGATGCCGCGTCAGATTGGAGCGAAGTCGACGTGTCGAGATGAAAGCTTACAAGTTGGATGACGAGGCGCGCGTAGTTGTCAACAATCTGCAGTCGAACATCGCTGCCGGTCAGTCGTCCACTGCCACCAAGAAACGAGTGCGCGAGCAGCAGTGGACACCAGTTGAACGTCTTAACATTCTTCCAGGTGCTGTATATACGCACATTCGATGTTTACTTCACGAGGTCACTAGATCACGGTATCTGCTGCAACCGTTATCCTGTACGTGCCAGTTTAGCCTACTCGGTAGTCCGTTTACTAGTATTCCACATGATTATATAAGAAACTGGTTACCGGAGAGCATTTGTCGCAGCAAGTCGCAATAACGTTATCAGCTTTTGGTCAATCCTTTGTGACCCCGTAACTGCTCACAAGTTATGTGTGTATATACTGGACCATATAAATGATGTGGCGCAAGTAAAACAGTAAGTAAACGATTTGTGTTTCGTTTCATCTTCTTACTCGTCGTTTTTTGGTTATGAGTATAGTCGATGATTGAGTTATGTAGACGATTTGTGCAGTTGGTCTCTGTTCAGGAAACCAAAGAAGATCGTTCAAATACAACCAGTCACACAACATGACGACGATTCGCGACTCGTCTGCAACTCATCGTCTTCGGTCGCCAGACTTCGCGGACTCCTGCGTTGAAGACTCGTTTCTAGCTAAGAATTTGCTGCGATCAGCTGCGAGTGACGACGACGACGACGGCGCCGCCACTGGACGACTTCGCGCGCCCTACGCGTGTGGCATGCAGCCGGCTGGTTGTCCGTGCACGTCGACGTCGTCGGAGTGGAGGATGCCAGGCCTGTTCGCCGTGCCGACCAGAGACTGTCCGTTTTGTTGGGCGCACATCAATGACTGTCAGAACTGTGGCGTAAATGCGAACGAGTCCTCGCATCGCTGGTCAACTCCGGGAATTCAGATAACGTCGTCCGCCGAGTCTCTGACATTTTCATCTGCCTGCACTCAGGGCAACGACCGCGACGACTTAAGTTCTCCGCAGGCGAAACGACGTTGTTCGTCACTGGCAACTGACATTGACGCCGTTTCGTCAGCAGTTCCGTGTCGGTCTGCGCCGGATATAACGAGTCACTCGCCGCGTGCAAAGCGTCCGCCACGCCCGCCGCCTCCGCCGACTCGAGACCGGTGGTTGACGGCTGGAGTGACCTCTCTACCGCGACCGACGACAATTCCTCGTGCCGGCATACTGCCGACATGTTTACACTCCCATTCAAATTAGCGACGAAACAAACTTCACGATAAAATTCGAAAAAAATTATAGGGTAAACATCGGGCTGAAAAATGCTGCACTTAAGAACAATTCAATTGAAAAGAACCGTTGTATACCTAAGTTTTGCACATTTTTTTCATTGCATGAGGACGAATCTACTGTTCTTGCTATTTTTGTTATTCAACTATTTATTTTTTCCTTATATTACACTTTCAACTGGTACAGTAGAATATGGAACGTAGGTCTGAATTTGTATCGCATATTGTGAGCGACATGCAAGTCAAGGCAAATCACTACATCTTTCGTAACAATTCGAACATTTTGTATTGTGCAGTAAGTGTTATTTGCTGTTAATGTATGCACGTCAAGCTAAAATCCGTGCTGTTTGTACAAATAATGTATTAATACAATTACAGTGAGAGCTTTTATCAGACTTTGACATTCATTTAACGGCAGGAAGGCGAAAGACGCGGTTTCTGCAAAAGAGTCTGTAGGATTAAGATTTCAAATAATAATCGATTTCTTTGTTAGGCCTATGTAGCCATGTGATTTGATCGATCCATAGCGGAGCTATTTGACGTATATTATAAATATGGTACTGCTCACAGTCAAAGGTTTACTTGCATAATGTAAAAAAAATTCTCCAAATTAATCGACTGCGCTGCAAAAGAAACTTTGTGCCCTGTTACAACCCGCAGCTTTGAAATTGCGATACTATGTAGGCCTATTACCATGTCGTCCTCGAATGACTCTGTATAGGATAGAAATGTAGCCGTAACAAGACGCATATCTTCCGCTGCACTGTCAACTGACGTGGAGGTCTCAACATTCAGTCAGCTAATATTCACTCCATTGAGCAGTATTTTTAACAACGATGTACCGACACCGACATATCGTCCAGTCTAGCTGGACAATCAGACGCGCTTACGCTCTGTTCGCATCGCCCGTGTTCACGGCCGTAAACACTGGTGGTGGGAACCGAACATTAGACAAACCGTTAGACATCTATTCAGACAGCGTTATTAAAAAACATCAGTCTGCAACGTTGTGGCGTTCCTTAGATTCTAAGACTGTTCTCTCCCTTCTTTCTCACTCAATCTTTTTAATGTTCCTTTGCCGCCAAGGCCATCGATCGGTCGCAAAGCTTTTAGGTTCGCAGCTCCAACGGTTTGAAATTCTATATCACGAAACATCAGGCTATCAGGCTGTCTCAATCTCCATCTATTGGCTCCTTCAAACGCGCCTCAAAACCTACTTCCTTTTCCTTCCCGACTAGTCACATTCCCCACCTTGTTGCACTAACGCCTATGACTCGAGCATGCTTGAATTTGTGCGTTAAAGAAATTTCATAAAAATTATTCTAACTTAAAGGCTTTAGTGATTACAAAGCAAAAGCACCGCCGATGAGCAGTGTATGAAGTCCATAATATTGTCAGCTGGCGGTCACCGTGAAGGTAACAGGTCTGTCTGGTGCGAGCTACCGAGTTACTTGGCGCAGAGAACTTGGTCCGTGTTCAACTCGATGTTTTCACGGCGTCAGCCAGCAAACCGCGTGTAGGTAGGCTGAGAGAAGACGTCTCGATACTTGAGCGTTTTGCTGTGTTGTGCGCCCAGCGTCTCCTGCGACACGACAAACGCCTTTTTGTAGTACTCGTACGTCTGTCCGCAGTACTTCTCCGTGTTCCCGGTCTCCACTGCCTCGTCCTGTAGAATTACAGAGATAACGACATACAAAGTTGCCTAGTTAGCTCAGTTGTTAAGTCACTGGGCTGTGCCTGCTAGCCCAACTGGCTAGCCACTTGCGCGGCCCAGGTTCAGTCCTGGGTCCGGGCAAGTGGTTTCGCTCGGTTTGGCTGAATTTGAAAGGCATGATATGAGATTAAATTCTCAGGCAGCTATGGAGGATTTGTTTGTGTCTGAACGGTTCCGTGCGGTAGATTAAGCTTGACTCATGTAGTCGGCTTTTAAGCGCACGTTAATATAACCAGACTTTCCTTTTTTCACTACTCCAATTATAATGTAGATCACAACCTGCATTGTAACGCTAGAAAAACTCATCTCTGAATCCGATATGAATCAAACATCGCTTACAAGTGGTCCTGATACATATCCCCATGTAAGGCTGCTTTATTACTGAACAGTGGAACGTTTAAGCCGACAGGCCGCTGCAATAGGAATTTGACGATTCTAGTATTGTTGTAGCCGTCGGTAAGTATTATATTCTTCAACTCTTGTGATGACTATGGCAAAACAGCTGGCATATTTTGACTTAGTTACTTCTACAACAGGCCCATACCGCATCACAGTGGATAGCCTTTCAGAAGTTTGTTGCTATTCCATTTATTGGACTGCCGAGACATCACGTATGAGGGCGTGTCCCTTGCAGTATTTCGATCAATAACGACACTTCTGTCATTGAGCTAATATGACCGCACTGACCTTGTGCTGTTGGCCCAAGTCTTTGCCGTATAAAGTCGCTTTCGTCAAGGAAACATCAATCACCCAGTTCAGGTCTCCAAGCTGTAAACGACAAAGCAAAATGCAAATATTAGAAGATAGGCCTAATAACATTAAATGTAGATAAACTATAATGATATGGTGCCCACGAAAAAAACAGTCGGCCAGAGTACGTGTTATAGCGATGAAGAACGATCGTGTTCTAGATTAATCTAATGGAATTTTTTGAAGTCTTTCGCGATTCTATCATTGATTACGTCGGCCGAGCTGACTTTGGGGCGCACTGTAATATAGTCTTACTTACCTATGTACTTAGATCGTAATTTTATGCTAGTTTTTTTCCGCCCGACGAGGTGCGTTGGGGGGTATTTGCTATGGCGACGTGGTTGTCTGTGTGTCTGTCATGTTGATGTATTGTGTCCAAACGACTGAGTCGATCATCATGGGACCTCACCAGATTGTAGCCCACCATCCTAGTTTTTCCACACAAAATATGAACACGATAGCTCGAGGGAATCTCCCTCATTGAGGGCGTCAAATGGCAGAGAGTTAGGTAAAAGTTGGAAAATCAGGCCAATAAATCACAGTCATTCACCTAAGGGCAGCTTTCTTGACAGCACAGCATGGCGTGCATAAGCGTCGGGCGGTTAGTCAGCAATAGCTGAGCTTCTTATTAAATGGTTAGCTTCATGTTTATCATTATAAAAAGCGCCATTTTGTTGGAAGCCACAGATACTGTCCAGATAAAAAAGTCCTATTAACACCTATCTTCTCCGTAAGACTGTTACTGCGAGTTCGTGGCACAGTTGTCACAAATACAAGCAGCTAATATGAGTATTGAACCTGGCGACATATTACTTCAACGTCGCCGACGTCACTACGAGCCATCTACAGCTTTGCAGTCACCGTCGACTCGCCGACCGGTGGCTTCATGCGAAGACGGTCCACCAGGGAACCGACAGCAAAACATTTCTTCATCAATTGCACGGCCATGTACAACTGCAGTCAGTATAAAACGACATTGATTGTGCCGATAACGATGTTGATAATAGCAAGAGCAATTGGAAACTGCAGACCTCCGCCAAGGACGGTGTTATCTGCTAGCGAATAGCAATAACAAGTGGCCAAAGTAATTTGGCAAAGGTCGCATCTAATCCCCTTCCCTCTCCCTCGCCGTGGGGGAATGGGAACTCTCATTTAATACAATGTGCCTTTAGTTCCCAAAAGTCTCTACCCCAAACAACACCTTGATCCGTGCCGCCGTTTTTGCAAACAGACTGACAGTCAC
>Ga0126335_1002516_pt1 | contig 11014 bp, 6 predicted proteins | sample OlaspJWI45metaG_FD_108409 | JGI IMG/M metagenome (GOLD analysis project Ga0126335, IMG submission 108409) | Marine gutless worms symbiont microbial communities from Oahu, Hawaii - Olavius sp. 1 OAHU.JWI-45 metaG | ecosystem: Host-associated > Annelida > Digestive system > Unclassified | place... | reverse complement strand
GTTAGTGTCAATCGCACTGCAAGTTGCGAAAAATCAGTAAATAAATCAGTAATTATGCTCGAGAAATTGAGGGGCGCATTGCAGATGAAAATGACAGCGACTTGCGGTATTCAGAAGTTCCGCCGAAGGAAAAAATAAAACACTTGTCAAAATATTGGGGGGTCGTCAACACAGGACGACCTCTGCAGGTCAAGTATTGGGGGTCGCGACCCCTGCAACCCCTGCGGCGTTGACGCCTATGGTTACAGTAAACCTTAACACGTCGAACAACTGGCGACAAGCAAACACTATACTACTTAAAAATCTGTCTCTGTAAAAATTGTACATGTCAAGCATTGGTCTTAGTCCACAGCAGTACTGCAAATCACGCACGGACTCCCATCTATTGTAATTAAAAATTTTACGAAAACAATCGTTTCAACACACACCTAGATCTTTAACAATATGACTCGCTGTATCAAGAGCACCAAGTATATGTACTTCAACTGTTCGCTTATGCATGTAGTTGCGTTGGAGGGCCCATTCACACACACGACGACGACGTACGTTATCGTACGACGTCGTCGTGTGTGTGAATGGGACCTTAGTCTGTAGATTTCTTTGTAATGCGGCCCTCCACTGTGCACTGCATCCCGTCCGTCTGTCCGTCTTCTTGTTGTTTTGCTCGTCCATCAGCCTTTAGGCGATGATGTGGTTGAAAGAAAATTCCTTCAGCTTCTGAATCCTGACTATCTAGTAAGGCTCGTAACACGAGAACGAAGAGTACAGTATATTAGAAAGTTATATATGGTTTGAAGATACGGCTAATGTTTAGTTCCCAGCAGCAGTGTAGGGCCTATTACAAGCGCAAAAACTAATTAAACCTTTACTGAGGTCTGCTTGACTTTTCGGACTGGTAAGTGAAGAAAGAAATGTTGCAGAAAATTCGAATGTAAAATTTCCTTGTTCCATTGCATTGCACCACGAAACTCGCGGTAGCCTACCACCTGGAACTACGATGAAGGTAGTTCAATATCTGACGTCGCGAAACACATGCGCACGAATTCGACTGAACTTCGACAGCTGCTGCCGTAAATGTCGCACGCTGAGAACTTCCATATCATACGAACAAGCTGCCCGACGACAGTGAATGCATTAAATGTGCCGTCAACGAACTGCAGGCAGATGAACTTGGGACTTGGCGATTGTGTAACGTCTTTACAATCAACAGAACGATGTACCCTGCGGTTTAAAAGCCAAACAGCCGAAGGTCTGGTCAGAGATTATGCCGCATGAGCCTTGAGATTGAGAATGATGAAAATCTCATTGTGTCTGCCGGTAGCAGGAGACTTGGGATGAAAACAAAGTCTCTATTTAAGCCGGACGTCCATGGTTGCAGTCCTCACAGAAAAATAACCGGAACGCTTGTTTCATGGCGAGCACGGTAGCGCGAGTCTATAATGACACTCAACGGGGTTAAGGGGCATAGCCCCTGGTCAGGGGTCAGGGAGGCTTAAGCTGAAAGCTTTTTAGCTGCTGCAAGCTGCTGCTGTCGTTTTTAAAAGCATTGTGCAGTGTTCAATGGAGTGGCTTAACCCCCCTAAACGCTTTCTTTGCTCCCGGACAGTCAGACCTCCAATATAGGGAGGGCTGACCAAGCCCGCTGTCAGTGAACCCCTTTCGCAAACCATGAAGACCATACAATACAGACAGTCTACATGTATGTACTTAGCTTGAGCGTCGTTGTCGTCATAGGCTATTTCTTTCCTGGTTGAAGCACAGGAGAGAATCAAATCACTAAATAATGGAGTAGGCCTATGCTACCAGAAAGCACCGGGCACATGAGATGACAAGGAATGCAGCTAAGTCGTCAAAAAAACTGTGCGCAGGAAACTCAGCTTTTGACTAAACGCTAATCTTTAGCATGATCTTAATTTTAGGCGAATTGCCAGAAAACGAGTTGGTAGAGTTCATTGTTTACTGTTTATTACTTGCGTAAAGGCCGAAGCATATAGCTATAGGACTAGTCAACTGTGCACAGGGTCGTCTCTATCCCCCTTAAAAGTAATGGAGCAAACCCCCGTCTTTTCCCTCCCCTTTTCCCTTCCTCTTCTTTCCCTTCGATCTCCTATCCCTACTCATTCCCCGTTCTCTGTATCCAGATAGGCCCTGCTATGGGGGTCTGGACTGAGGGAGCGCTGTAAGCTCCCCAGCGGGTCTGGGCAGAGCCTGGCTGCCATGGTTTTTGATGTATTTTATACCCAAATCTGAGCACTCTCAGACAGTGATATGTAACACATTTTCTGCTTTAATATCATTGCGCTGTGACTTAATTGATATGCGCAATAAAACAAATTGGCTTCAGATCAGTCTTTTCCATTTAGCTTTCTCTAGAGCTTGTTAACGGCGTTCCGGTGCGTTCCGGTCCCACTGCAACCCTACTGACGTCCACAAACAATGACATTGAAATCGGAACTACGCAGACCATTGCGCCCCTAACTAACAATGTCGGGTTTCGAGACACAGATTATGTACAATTGGATTTGCTTCAACAACGGTTAATGCTGTTAATTGTGGATCTTAATACCGTCATTCTTAGAAATATGAGATGGATACGTTTTGTCTTTTGTCTTGCCATATTGAAAACAAACGGTAGAACATGAGAACGTAATTACGATGTTAAAAAGGCAACTCCCAAGTCAAGGCCGATTCTTTATACAGCCAAAGACTGGCATTTCTCTGAGACGCTAAAACGTCTATGCTGTTAAATAAATACGAAAAATGTTATCTGCTTAGGGTAACATTGCACTAGAGCTCGCAGGTCGATAACCTGTCGCAAACAAGTTCGCGACTTGCTAGGCTGCTAGCTATAGTGGAATGTTACCTTTACGAGTTCGTTTTAGATTTTAAACGACGAGTCGCCGAGCTGAGTTGAGTTGTTATTCGACGTCTCTTGCTGTGTCTTGCTATGCCATAAATCTAACTTGACAGTTTTCACTTATGCATAGTAGCATTCTGTATAGGCCTGCTTGCCTACACAGCTTTCCAATAAAAGGCGTTGAATCTGCATGTGTAAATGAGAATCCGCGTGGACATGTGCGGACAGGTTGGCTGCAAGCTTGTAAGAAGAAGGCAAAACAACAACCGTGCAGCGGCGAATAATAGGCTCGGTCTGCGGTGGCGGGCGACGCTTTCAGTTGCTTGTTGATGATTGCAGATGTACAACGTTCGTTCTTTCGTCTGTCGGCGAGTCTCTATGTAAGATCCAGACCCGGTACTGCGTCGTCGACTGGTGCTAGCCTAGAGTCATTAATCACTGCAACGAACTCCCTTCTCTTAACCCACCCCTTGCGGTACCGGGTACATGCGTCGAGAATTCCGTCGGCAGCGGCGAAGGAGCGGTTTAGCCTAGGGAGAGAGAGAGAGAGAACAAGAGAAAAAAATAACGGAGCGCGTATGTTCCAAAAAGACCATCTGCAGCTGTGCGTGTATGCGTGCTGCGGTGATAAATCTCGCTTACAGTACGTGTATGCAGCCCAGCGCGACAGCGGTTGCTATCGCGCGCCGCATGCACGGGAGAGCGGCACTATACCAGACGGGTAGCTGCCGGCCCACCCGGCCCGGCTGACGGCAACGTAATATCGATGTTTTTGACCGCGAACTGTCTGTCTCGGCTCTCGACGCTGCTGGTCGACGACGCATATCCACTGCCTGACGTCATGGTGTAAAGCTACTTGCGATAGCGTCATAACGAAATCACTGAACGGCAACGCGCTATAGGCGAATGTTCTATGTCAACTGCATTTGTCTAACATAATCCACGAACCATACCTACGAGGCGCACGTGTAGGCGTAGCAGCGCGTGCTGGCTATCAGACTGTCGAGTAAACAACTGCCCATGGGCAGTGACGCTCAGCTGGCTTATAATGCAGTTCAGACTTTTCTAGTTAGTCTGCATCGAATGCATGAGATACAACCTTTTGCTACAGATGATCAGTCTGTTAGTCTGCCTGCCACTGTCAGTCTGTCTGTCAGACTGTCACGCCGCTTCATTCGGCTTCCCTGTGCAAACATGGCTGAAAAAGATCGAAGTCCTGTTTGGAGTGAACAATTTTAAGGGTCCAAGGAACAGTGTGTTACACGGGGTCGTGATCCCCCCCACAGCGAGGGGAGGGGACATGGGGGCTATTGTGGACCCCCGTACATATCTCACGAATGACTTCGAATTTTGTACGTATATCGAGGGTTACGGGCCCTAACCGAAAATATGCAAAAGTAGGTCACAGGGGGTGAGAGGCGGGGTTACGTGACCCAGTTTTAAATTTTGGGACCTCCTCGTGTCTCAGGAACGGCTGAAGACAAGACTCCAGCGCGTGCGAAATTGTAGAAAGCTTCTGGAGTGTACTCTAACTTTCTGCATCCTCAGACTCTATAGGGAAATGCTAATCAAATGTGCATGTTCACATCCCTCTTCACGTAGATTTTGATCTCAAGACCAAGATCTTGGGTCTCGATCCGGAGAGCACTGGAGTTCAGTATTGTTGAGGTCTTGGTCTAGACTCTCGAGTCACTGGTTCAGTGTCTTGTAAGTTGGTACGGGTAGCCTACAGGCTACAGTACGCCTACCGAGATAAATATCTTGGTGTTGATAGTTTCATGTTGAAGTTGGTGTGACAGTGAGCGTCGTCAGAATGCATAACGTAACTTTCGTTACAACCGGCAGGTGGCAGGTGGCAGACGTCTTCGTCGAGCCCGTGGGATAGGTTTTGCCTGTGGGAACGCACTGGATCCGAATGTTTTGGATTTCGACTTCCCGTTGTGATGGAAGATGACGCTTGCTGCGGCTGACAGAGAGACTGGCAGACGGGTGGACGCTGTGACCTAATCCTAAATAGAGTCGTAGCCTTCGTGTCTCATTGATTCCACACTGATTGATGAACGTCAAACGACGAAGACGAAGCAGACTAGAGGGCTTCGTGCTGTGGTGGCTATTGCCGGCCCGATATGCCAGGTCCCCCCGGGGCGGCTGGCCAGGCTGGGTGTATTGCTGGCTGGCTCGCTGGCCGGCCGCCAGACACATCTATCACGGCGGGCACTGCGCTGTGGGCGGGGCCGTCCAGCCACGTGACGTCACAGCCTGTGGCCAAAGCCGCCTGCCTTCGTCCTCATTAATATTCATGATGGCGGGTGTTGTGTCTGGCGGATCGACTCCCTCCGCTCACAGTGCTTGCTGTCTGCCTGTGTCTAAGTAGGTTATTCGCCGGTCAGTTGGCCGACGATGCGCCGTTGCTGGTGTCGGCAGTGCTCGGTGAGAGCGTGCTGAATGCGTTGTTGTTGTCGACAGCCGTGGTTTAACGTCCATTCGTGTTGACTGCGCCTTGTCACTTGCCAACTGCATTGGCATTTCTGTCGACAAACTCCCATGGATGCGACAGTTGGCGTCTGCATTGCCCAGCTGCCGGTATGTAGTAGTAATTAAACAGATCATGATAACAGCTTAGCCTATCCGCAGTTATTCAGTAAATCATTTGGTACTTTAACGGTCTTTAGGGACTGCTGCGTTTGATCTGCCTGTGTTGACAGTAGGGTTGCCGGATTTCCAGCGACGAAATACGGGAGATTTTTGTCAATCTGTTCATCCGCCAAGGTCCGCCGAACCACATTCCCATATAAAAATGACCTTGAGATTAACCCATGACCTTGAAACTCGAAGTGACTCATATATTCTAAAGCTTGATGTATCTTCACACTGAAAATGAAGCTGCTGAACCATGACCTAGATATTTTGCAGATGAATCTCCAAATCGAAAATAAAGTTGCTAGATAAAGTCATTCGAAAGGTATAGCCTGAATTAGAAAAATACGAAAATAGCTCTCAAGGTCAAAGGTCAAGGTCATATGTCACCAACTTCCAACCGGACATATTCGCACCAAGTTGCGTCAATATCCGATCAGTAGTTTTCGAGATTTTTTGCAGACAGACGCACAGACAGACAGACGCCGACAAAAGCAATACCCGTTCGCAACATGGCTGGCGCGCAGGTAATTAGGTCCTAATTTTACATACTAGGCCTTTTACTGGTAGGGCCGTGCATATTGCTATAATTTTAATGACATGGAAATCACAAGCGAGTGAAATTGTCAAGTTACTCAGTGAGACTCGGCGTTATTATGTCAAGTCTGAGACATTTCTTGCAAAAATGACCAAAGCAAAGCAAAGCAAAGCAAAAGAAGTTTAGACGAAGGCACAGGCCGTAGCCTCTATGCCCACATTGCAGTATACTGCAGTAAACTAAACAGTAAGCTTACACGAAGTCGTTGCATATCACAGTGTCACCCGAGTATCCCAAGTCCCGACAATTTGACTGACTTCTGATCATTTGATTCACTTACTGAATTGCACAGTGATTTTACGCGACTCATGATGACTCATTATTCAAGCCGACAGTATATAGGAATGCTTTCAGCTTCAATCATGTCAGTACATTGTAAGCAAGTAGTCCATTGGCTTCTGCTGTTGATGGCTGTCCCAGACTTCTGTTCACCACGCTAGAAAACACAATAAAGTTTTGATTTGCAGAGCTTTTAAATTTGGCCAATCTGCCTAGTCAAATACGGGAGATCTGGCAACCCTGGTTGACAGTGAGTTACACGTTAACGGCATGTTAAATCTAACAGAGCCATCTGTTGGCGTTGCTGTGCGTGTCACCAATCAGTCTTAACACCCGCTCTTTTCCGATTTTTCCCCCGAATCTCTTATCACTTCATGATTATGCTACTATACAGACAGGCCTACGGCTTTTACGATATCTGTTTTGATTTTCTGTTTCTGCCCTTCTCTTAACCGATGCCGCAGCTGCCTGGTTGTTTGCGTTCCATTCCCGTTCGTATATTTTTACCATTGCGGCGGCCTATACTTGCGAATCCAGCAGGTACCGGAAGGAGAGTTACGAGCTTCCAAATGCACTGTGATGTGTTCCATGCTAACACCCACCCACAATACAAAGACAGTTTGCTGTCATTTCTCAATGAATGAATGAATGCATCACGCAGATATAAATACAACTTACACTTAAAACGGACAAATTGAGAAATCGTGAATTTGCGAATTTTAACAAATTCGTGAAATTCGCATTGTGGATCTATGCACTGCACAGAACGTGGAACGGCGTTGACGGGTATGACTTAATTACCACACCGGGCCGTACTAGACCACATGAAACGTCCTCACCTGTAGGCTGTTACCTGTCACTGTAACTGACGAAAAGCAAGGCATTTGTAGGCCTATAGATTCGTTGCAACAGGGACATCAGAGCAATACAGAGTTTCAGTTGAGTTGATGATTGAGAAAGTAGCGTTCATAGTGATTATGCACGAATATGAGATATATCTACTTTATTAAAAAATATTTAAACATTCATGCACAATTTAATGATTGCAAACTAAAAAAACAGTATACATGTTCAGGCATCAACAACAGTGCGAAAGCTGTGTGCTGTGTTGTGTTTATATGATGATGCTTTGTGTATGTACTGTCCTGCGTGGCAGATGTCAATCCAGCATGCGTGCTGAAAAAAATAAAACCATTATTATGTTTATTATTTAAAACTAGTTCACATTATTGTCACATATGACGTCTTTAGTGGTGCACACCCGATCCGGTGTGGTCCGATGGGGTAATTAGTCACACGGCGGCGTTGACGTCACTGACGTGTTGTTGAAGTTTGATGACGACGTGAATGTTAACTTAAGACGCTCTGCCGCACAGCGTATTATTTTACGTTTCAGCTGTCGTACCAAGCCGCCCATGGGCAGTGACGCTCATCTGGCTTAAGTAGTTTTTAGTTTGTTATCACTGATCAGAGTCTGTCAGTAGGTGTCTGCGCTTGCAGCATTATAGGTTACAAGTTTCCATGTCCAGCGGTTGCGATTCTCGACATCTTGGTAGGCACGCGCACACAAAGACGCGATCTGAAGAGTCTGGCGACGATTAGCTCAGCAAATCTGCAGCCAGCTGAGCGTAAACCTGCTCTATGGTGTTTTGTGCGTTTTTAGCTCACCTGCGGTTAGTTTAGCTGAGCTTATCATAAGTGGGTCACTGGCCTATGCGGTGTCGGCAGTTATTGTCGTGATGCTTTGGTATTTGTCAGTACAGAAAGGTAGCACGATCACCTAACATTCAGTAATCGATCTTTGTCAGGTAGGTTTGATAGAGGAGCAGAGGGGAGGGGGTGAATTTGATGCAAAACGCGACAGTGATTGAGTCACTTTGCATGTCTCGAGGCACTCGAACGTCGCTGCAGGCAATTAATCACGGTTTATTTTAGGGTTGTGTGTTACTGTTTCTAAATAGTTCTTTTCGGCCGATGGTTTGGACTCTCAGATTGTTGTTTTCTTTGTGTGCTTCAAAACCGGCTGAAATCCGGCTCCGGCCAAAATTTTGGCCGGATTTAGCCTGATTTGAGAAAATGTGCTGTTACATGTAAGAGCGCCACGATTGATATTCTGAAGTACAGTTCAAACATTATAAGGTCATTTAAAAGGAAAAGTGAGTAAGTACAGGTTTAACGTCCCACGTTATAGGCCATTTTGGGGACGGTTTTTACAGGCCAGATGACTCCACCAACGGTGGCCACTGAGATCAGCTTTAGTGCCACCCAGAACCACTCCACGGTGTTACAATATGGACCAATCCAACTACCTCTAGGCTAATCACAATGTAAGGGTCCCAGTGTGGCAAAAACCGAATCGGCTAGACCTGTAACCTGCCTTGATGCGTTTTTGAGTGAGGTTGGTGTGCAGTTGTAGGGCCTACCTTAATACCATATCGCTTATTTATCAGTGTGGGTCCCACTTCCAGAACATGATGTCCCCTGCAGTTTCTGCAGATTTCTTATTTAGAAAATGGGCTCTGATGCAGATTTATGTAGGCTGAAGATAGCGCCTCAGCCACTGAAATCTCATATTTTTTCGCTGTATTAAGGAATATTTCGCTATCGTGGGCTTAAAGGAAAACTGAAATGATCAAACTGGCGACTAAAAGCACACTGTAGTTGTTAGTACGGTCAAGCCGTTGAATGATGGATACGAACCGAGACGTGATAGCGCTACAAGGCTGTATAGAAAGCTGCTGCATAGTCAGCCCGTGGCACAGCAGGTTATTGGCTATTGCGTAACAGTGGCTCAGGCAGTCGGATGTCTGGATAGACAAATGTGTCATGATATCGATGAACGAATGTTATTGACCACTCGCGTAGCGCTATACAGACGTCGGTTTGTAAGTATGTCAGTTTGTAGACCTATGCAACACACAGCACAACGACTTTCGAAATCCTTAACCCAGACCAGACCATAGACAATAGAACATTTATTTATCCAGATGCTGTAAGGCCCTGTGACCTAGACAGTTCATCGGTTGAATCGGCTTATTTTTAGCATGCAGATTGCAGGTACATCTTGCCAAAGTGCAGATCGAGTTCGTCTATCAGCAGGGTCATTGGGTCAAATTCAAGGTCACAGCAGTCAAAAGCCAAATAAGTATTGGATGCTGCTGCAGAGATTGGCCGTCAGTCATCGACAGCTTACACCTGCGTTGCCACGGCCACGCTGATGCTGCACTGTTATAGCTATAGTTACATGTATGTTTGCTTCTCGCGTTTTTGTTCTGCCAACTCAAATCAGTGGAGAATGGACAGCGTTACAGCTAGACTTACTACTTACTGCTCTGAGCCTGAAGAAGAATACATCGATAGCAGTTATTGTGATGTTGGATTGTCGTGACTTTACGAGGCGGGTAAATTTCGTCCATTGTACTTTGTAAAACACTGCAGAAACAGCTGACCGGATGGTAAAGGTAAAGGTAAAGGTAAACAGGATATAGCAGTATGTAAACTAACCTCACCGCTACGGGAAATCACGTACCATATGGGATCACACAGTACTTTCCCGTCTTTACCCCGGCCAAAGCCGGTACTCGATTTTGCGATCCCGAAGGGGTGCAAGGCTGAGTTGACCTAGGTGGTGGTTACATCCCAAGATAGTTTACCCGCCAGAGACGGGCACCTACCTCAGGAAAAACATCGATCAGTGGTGTATTTCAGGTGCCGTGACCGTAATTCGAACCCACGTCGCAAGTCCGACAGCCTAACCACTACACCACCGAACCACGAGATGGTGATCCTGTTTGTGCTGGACACTCTTGGGGATGCAAGGCACATTGTATTAGACGGGGGGTCCTGATTCCCCACGGCAAGGGAGAGGGATTCGATGCGGCCTTCGCCAAACTACTTTGGCGACTTGTTACAGTTTACTCAATTCACCGTGTTTGCGTTGTATGCGATGAAAAAAATGCTGTACTAATTGGGAGTAAAAAAATAAGTATACAGTATCGTTAAAATATTTATTCGGTCTGGCAGCGCGGCCGCCAGCTTTATCTGCGTTTTCGTCAATAAACAGGTTGTTTTTGTCGAATGTGACCGAGAGCTGCTGACCCATTCGTGCGTCACTAATGGTGAGTCCTAGGACTCGTGAGGGGAGAGGGTGAAAGGCAGGATGTCACGCTCGCCTGAGGTTATCCTGCTTTATGTTAACACGTGCGCACCGACGTCTGAGCTGAACTTTTCGTCCTGTTTTTTTACGATGGTGAGGATCATGAGTAGGTCGGGTTTGACCGTTACGTCCCACTCGGTACATAACAGGTCGTTTCGGGAGACTAGTGTTTCGATTGCGCTGATATGCTGACAAGCAAAACTGAGATTTTGTAAAAACACGCACCATAAACTCCAGATATGTAACGCAAATACCGTGGTCATAGACAAATGCACAAAACAAACTAGATGGAAAGTTGACGACGAAGCCGTCGATGGGTATGCTTCCGCCTTTGTCCACAGTCCATTGGTGCGTATGTTACCAGGGAAGTGGTTATCCAGGGGGAGGGGGTTCTGTTTGGTGCGAGGGTATGTTTATGTTGCGTCCGGCATAAACATAAAAGAAAATTTCTTGAGAGGGTTACTCCAAAGGGGGGATTACCGGAGGG
>Ga0126335_1002515_pt1 | contig 11014 bp, 7 predicted proteins | sample OlaspJWI45metaG_FD_108409 | JGI IMG/M metagenome (GOLD analysis project Ga0126335, IMG submission 108409) | Marine gutless worms symbiont microbial communities from Oahu, Hawaii - Olavius sp. 1 OAHU.JWI-45 metaG | ecosystem: Host-associated > Annelida > Digestive system > Unclassified | place... | reverse complement strand
TCCATCCATCCATCCATCCATTCGTCGTTTATTTCAGGCACTTGGCCCATAGAGACGAACAAATACAATTTTTACACAGTGCATGTGTACATGTGAGTACAATTCCAGTTTCTGCCAGTTTTCGGTGACGTTAATAACTTTTAATAACCCTTAATGATTAGCAGTCTTAAGGGATATTAGTTTGTTAATAATATGTCATTCATTGTAAGTACAGTTAAATGGTTATGATTAAGTAATTATAACAACAACAACAACCGTTTAACGGCCTTTGTTCCGGGACAACCCGGGTAGGCCGGTACCAGAAGAAACACTCTGCCTTCTGCTTTAGCATAGGGCTATGCTGCATTCAGGCTGGGTTTCCCCACCTCCTGTCTTCTGGATTTTTATGGAGCAGGGGAAGATAATGGAGGCAGGTACCAACAGTCCGGGTGGGCGCCACCCAACCGGACTAACGGCGCCCCCACCCCAACAACCCCCCAAGGTTTTTTACAGGCCAGATGCCCTTCCTGCCGCCCAACTAACAGCATCAAAGCACTGAAGGCATAAGTAATTAAGTAATATAAATAATTACAATTACAGTCAGTATTTGTAGAGGGCATTTTTAAACAGAAAAGTTGATTAAATTCTGATGGTAAATGGTTGTTGTTTCTTTTGCAGGTGATACTGATATTCCATACAAGTTCGCCGTTTGCAACAGATGTCAGGTGGCCTGTACGAGTGCCTGTAGTTTATAAAATAGCAAAGGTATTGATCAGTTTTTACATCTATGTTTTTACTGAATCACAGTGTCTGGTTGTGTTGTTCAAATGTCATTAATTTGCACTGTGGTACTGTGACTACTTCTACTACTCTTGCTACCACTGCCACCATCTGAAGGATGTTCAAAGACTATATTTTGGTTTAGTTTTGCATGTTGTATTTGTTGTATGCTTTTAGCATCTTCGTTATCTATCAGGACCAAGACTAGGACTTGCTGATAAGTTGAACGATGATGTCTAGAAACCAGTACTGTATTCTCAAGAACTTGATGTCTGCTTAGTTCTCAAACACTAGAAGACATACTATATGGAATGTTTGTTTTACCTCAAGTTACAGTTCAGGTATTTTCTGGTTGAGACGTGAGACATCTTTAGATGGATATTTAAGTCTGGAGAACTTGGTGTTGAGCAGAATAATTTATTTATAAATTAGAAATGAATAATAATGACAGTTTTATTCAATACGTGACACAGCTATTGTGTTTTGTATTAATCACAAACTGTGATTATACTGGACTCTGTTTGTGTGCAGTCGGTGAATGAGCGATTCTTCATGTTTGAAGAAATTGAGACCGACGCGATTATCAGTTTAGATGAAGATGCACAGCTGGTGACTGATGAAGTAAGTTGAATTTTGCTTAATGATGTTTTTTTGTCATTTTCACTATAAAATTCATGTGAATGGGTTGCATTCGAGACATGATGGTGCAGAGTTAGGATGCTGAGCTCTTGTCGGCTGGATAACTTCATTGTCATAGCACTCATTGACTTATAAAGGGCAAAGCAGAGGAATGAGCTTCTCTGCTACAGGTTCTGAAGCCCATCTATTTTGTCGTTACCTTTAGGCATACCATGCCATACCATACCTTTAAAATGGCAGATGCCCAGCACTGCGGCCTCTTTATCAGGTCCAATGCATAACCCCGATATGGCCGAAGACATAAAATCTCATGGAAGCCTTAACAAACTTCGTAGGAGAAAAGCATTGTTCTCTACTGAGTTCAGCATAGTCCAGTAAGTGTGCCTCAAAGATATCTCTCCGGGTACTCGTTGTTGCAGCACACCCTGCAAAAAATGTAGTGATGATTCCTTTCTTCTTGGCAAAGCGGGCATAGTTCATCATCACTAATTTTCATTATGTGAAAATGACGATTGAGATCTGCAGGGCCGTTAAGAAGACCATGCAATTGCATATTTTGTTGATCTAACTTTTGGTGATTCACGCAGAATTTGTTTGGGCCGGCGGCCGTTAGGCATATACCTAGTCATCATGTGCACCTGTTTGGCACTAAATCTATTTTCTGCTGATGTGCCACTATGAAACACTCGCTCTCAGATTTCATCAGTTTCAATGCAAGATGCGGGAGGCAACAGTGATGTTTGTGATGATGCTGTATGTCTGAGGGCTAAAGCTGTCAGTCATGTTTTTATGTGTTTTGTCATTGTGGCAGATCAACTTTGCATTCAGCGTCTGGCAGAACTTCCCAGACCGTATTGTAGGGTATTTGTCTCGCAGTTATTTCTGGGATGATGGTCGCCAGCGGTGGGCCTATACGTCAAAATGGAACAACGACTACTCAATGATTCTGACAAATAGTGCATTCTATCATCGGTCTGTGCTTTAGTTACTAAATGATGATGATCAAAGGTTGGGCAGTAGCCCTAACCTGTTATGTAAGCCATACTGCTAAGTATAGGAAAACAGCGGATTTTTACCCCCATGGAGCCGAAATCCCTTAACCGATTTCAATAAAACTTCAAATATATAATTATATCCAGGACCCCACCCCCAAATTTTTATGCCTACAATAATCCCTGGGGCACCCCGGAGCTACCCTGAAAATTTGGAGGCAATTGCCCGTCGCATTTGAGTTAGAAGCGGACACACAAACGCACAAACTGCTTTATATATACAGATTTGTCTTGTAAAACAGACAGAAAAAGTGTAGTAAAGTATCGAAAACTACCGATATTGATATATCGCCGATACTTCAATGTATCGACCCAGCTTTAATTGTGGAAGAAAAGGAACGTGTAAATATAGGTCACACAAACAATTAGAGGTATGCGGTTTCTGAAATTAAATATACCGTATACTATAAGTGTTACTATTACGGGATATTTTACACTGGACGAAATGTGATCTGACTGCAGTTACCAACGGTTGTTAAAATTTAAAGTTATTTACTCTAAACCTGCTTTTGCTTCAGAAATCAAAGCAGTGAGCAATTAAATGCCTAGTAGGTTATGCCTACACTGTGGCTGACACTGGCTGTGTGGGCTATGTGTGTAGTTAAATTTCTGTAATATAACTGCAAATATTAAATAAACAAAACTGCAAAAGTGAAAAATTTGTGACATTATGATATAACGAATCACATCCGCAAGCTTATACAGTTACTGTGGACGACTGGATGATGTAACTGCAAGCTAGTGTTTGTCTTTGGGCCTATAGTGCTCTATTTTACTGTTTTTATTCTTCTTGCTGTGTGTCTGTTTGTCATGTACTCCGTGTACCATTATATAATAAATAAATAACATGCGAGTGTTGTAACAAGTGTCTACAGTAATTTAGTGATGACCGCATCAAAATGGTGCCATCTGGTGAATAGTCTCCCTCATGACAGACAGACGCAGGGCGCCATGCTACGAGATCATGGGTCACATTAGTCCAGATCTCATACTCCAATTGTTGTTCAGGTACTATGGTTACATGTATCGTCACTGGCTGCCGAAGGAACTGCATCATATAGTTGGACAGCTGCACATGTGTGAAGATATTCTCTTTAACTTCCTTGTTGCACACGTCGTCCGTCATCCTCCAATCAAAGTTGCTCAGCGGCACGGTTTCAGCCAGTCATCCGATCAGTTTCGTATGTTACTAGCTAGTGACGGACCGGTCACTCAGAAACAGCTTGCTGCCCGACACTACTGTTTAAATAGGTTCGTGGAAGGGTTCGGTTACATGCCGCTGCTGCGATCTGAGATCCGGTATGACCCGCTGCTGTACAAGGATCATGTTTCCGTTCTGCGGAAGAAGTATCGTCGCATGGAAAACCCACCGTGATGGACGCTAGTGATACCGTCGTCGTATTAGCAGTCTTTTGTTACCATGCAGATAGTCTTTATATAGTGTATGCGTGTATGCTAGTGTGTAATTTGCTGTGTTCATGTGTCTGAATCAACCATTATGTGTATGAGTGTTCTTTGACCTGAACTTTGTTCGACCAGTTTCTGATTATTGACTCACCCAATCTAGAAATCACTCGTTCCACATTTTGCATGTTTTGAAAAGAACATGTGACGTATCAAATAAGAAGTTCGTTAATAAATTAATTTCTGTACGTTTTCTGGCATGCTGTGATCGTGATTTAATCAATTTTGATGTGAGTTGGGTCTGACTGCACAGTAACTACTGGAGATTAGCACAGACCAAACAATTTTGCCTGTATAACACTGTAGCCTGGTCCAGCCCGCAGCAAAGCGCTTTTCCACGGTGAGTGAACAGTCTGTCCAGGATTGCTGCATGATGGGGATATCACAGTTGTTAGCTGTTCAAACCGTCACGCCTCACTAGGCAATTGTTACACACTTACATAGATTGACTAAGAAGTTTATTTGATCCACCAGTCTGTATTTATGTCTGAATGCTGTGATGATGATGTCAGTATACTGCACACTATCATGTTGTACATTTGTGAATGTTGCACAGGCATGCAGGTCTGGCAGGGTCTGTGTAATTGCTGATTGAATTTGTCTATTTGTGTCACGAGATGTACCGGATGTCAGTTCCAAGTCCAGATCTGGCAAAAACTATTGAATGCCGCCAAATATCGCAACCGTATATTTTACTTGCCTACATCCTATTCCTGATTAATTAAGACACAGTGACAGAAAACTTGTAGTAAACCCGTCAGTGTACTGACACTGGCGTTCAAACAAGCATATATTATGCATTATAACAACAACACAAATTAAATTACTGACAAACAGCACAGTGAGGTTTATATGCAAGTTAGGCATCTTGGAGCACATCAGCATGCTGAGCAATGGATCAGCCATCGTACTATATGGTTCTGTTTGCAGCCATTTCTGGCCAGATTTCAAAGAAATTGAATCCGGTACATCACTAATTTTTGTTCATTGTATGATGGTAGCCTGCTGATGGCTTAGTCAGTGATCTAGTACTTGCGTGGAATGTCGGTAGTCGATGTGTTTTGTACACGTGTTCTGAACGTCAGTATGTAAGTTGTGGACTTGTTGTAGTGTAAATATGAGAGCTATTTGTGGAATGTATTGTATTGTTAGACAGCAATTATTTAATTCAACTTGCTCATTTGACTTGTGTTCAGCACCATGTTTTGCAAATTGTTTAGACATGTTATTTCTAGAGGAGCTGAGAAACTGCAGTCTCTAGACCGTAAGACTGTTTATGGATGTGGCTGTTTGCTGTATTGACAGCTGTAAAAACCTGCAAAAATTGTTCCTGAAATGACACATAATGTGTCAAATAGGACGTTAAGCCTCTACTCACTGATTACCACCTTCAGTACCTGTCCAGTGCCTTGTGCCATGCTGTGTATGTGTCAAGGTTTGGCGACTGTAGGTCATTATCAATGGTAGTAAGATGGCAGCTTACAGGTCCAACAGATTGGGCTATTGTCACACTGGGACCCTTACTGTTGCCATGTAACAACTGCAGCATGGTGGAGTGGTCCTGGTCGTATGGAAGTCTGATCTCGACGACCAGATGGTTTCCTTCAGCACTTTTGACACCTGGCCTATAAAAAACCTCCCTGAAATGATCGGTAATGTGTCGAGTGGGACGTTAAGCCTATATTCACTTACTAAGATGAAACTTGCTAGTCTGCCGTTCGAGTTTACAGCACATTTGTGCTTTCTACAAAGTTTTGAGATGACTTACACTGCAGCATTATCTCTGTGACTTGTTTGGTTCAGTTATTAGTAATTTTAAGGGACACTCAAAAGATATCAGTTTAATGAGTTGTTTGATGCATAATAATTGACTTACCGGTAATGCGTACTATGTTATATGTTCTTGAATCGTCACGACAAGCTAATTTTCTGTCTAATAATAATGCTGACGATAATTTCCTTCTGATCACTAGTTTGCAAGTATGGATAAGATATCTTTAAAGTATCTTGCACGTTGACTATCGCAGCAGTTTGTGTATTTCTATCTTTCGAATAGATTATTAAAAACAGCCCAGTTCCCCAATTTCTTTCTGCCGTTACGAGGTAATGCACGTGCCGCTCCATGATTGGCGACCCTGCCTTCCCCATCTCTGCGCCACATGCATGGAACAGTCTGCCCGACACACTACTCAGTGTCGTCAGTAACTTTTAGAAACATCTGAAGTTTCACGTTTTCAAGATTTCACTTGCACAACATAACAATTTTGATGTGAAGTGCTCTTGAGGCAGCTTGTGTTGCTTAAGTTGTCTACTTTACTTACTTAGGTGCCTGGTGTAAGAAACACAAAGAATTTGCGATGTCGGCTGTCCACTGCCTGTGGCAAGCCATTCTGCATGTAGATTCTTGTGGAAAGAATAATGTGGCATTTCTGCAGTTGCTTGGGACAAAAACGTACCGATTGTTATATGCTGTGCATTGTGTAAATTAGATATAAACTTTGTTTACTGGGATTTGTGTCACTACCACTGGCCGATTTAGTAAGCTCTCTGACGCCACACCCACCACATTTTTTTGTATAGTTATTTTTGTACCAAGTGGTAAATGACATACCCACATGATAAATGTCTATATCTGTACGTAGTTTATATATTGTGTCTGTTAGAATTATTTAACTGTTGCAGCAATGTTAAAGCATACATCTTAGTAGAACCCATCATATACACATCCCATAAAAAAGGCCCAACATTACTTTGTATATAACGTTACTTTTTCTTGGAAACGCCTCTGAAAGTGGCATTTTCAATGATGCCGAGATTATGTCATCACATATTAATAGTATGGGAGTATTTCGCTGACCCAAATTATTGTGACGATTCGCACCAAAAAATTACGAAAATGTTGGTCTTTTTTCTGGGACGTGGTGTATGTTGTTACGGTTTTGTTATATGGATGTCTAGTATGTTACCAGCTGCCTAGTTTATGTATGTAAGCACAACAATTACATACCATAACAATTATAGGAGCTTTACCCTCGTGGAAGACTTTCACACATGCTGTAAATTATGAATCCAATAATTTGATTGGCTTTTGTACCGTAGCCTGGAATGGAGGGTCTCTTGACTTGCTGTATATTGATACATTTGCTGTGAAAAAACCATTACATAATCCTTCCATATTTTACAAGTACTAATAGTAATGACAATAAATTAACATCAGTTGTCTTTTCAGCTTCACACAAACTGCAGATGTGCCATGCCAGCGATATCTGCTGCATGGCCAACAACTATAGTATGGGGATTATGCATTGACTAGCTATCTCTGCGTGGTACATACACCTTCCAGTTAGCTGCTAGGAGTACTATTGCCGACATCGTGCGCCTTAGAATTGTTTGTATTATTATTTTGGCCCACCAGATTGTTATTTGTCCTAATTTATTGTGATCTTTTTGAATCGACTTGCCATTAATAAGTTTTGGGAGTGTCTTGATTCAACATCAGATCTAATTTGTTAGTCATTCTTTGTTCAGCCACAACGATTGTGTGCACTAGTTGTGAACTAGTACTCTGGTATTTGTTAGGATATTGTTTCTGTTGCTTGGAAATGTATAATCATACTGAACTATTTAAGTTGTGATCCCACCACAATAAACTGTACTGTTGAACTGCATCAGGTTACAGCAGTTTTGTTAATATCTGATTTATGTATGCTGCACGATACCCAAACCATAAGATGAGTAGATGGATATGCAATGTGAAACTTGATAAAATACCATTTGCAAGCTGTAAGAAAGAAGTAAAAGTTGATGTGACTGCAATTTCCCATTGAGCTAGAAAATTGCAGTATTAGAGTGAACAAAAATCGGGGTTGAGTGAGTGAGCAGAGGTTTAACGTCCCACTCAACACTTTATAGGTCATTTCGGGGACGATTTTTACAGGCCAGATGACCCAACCAACAGCATCAAAGCACTAAAGGAAGCCAGTTGGCCACTGAGATAGGCTTCATTCCCACCAGAACCACTCCACTGTGTCTATGAACTAGGCTAACTGTAGGCAACCGCCACAACATACAGAAGAGAACATTGGAGAAAAATATGGGGAAATTTACATCCCACTTTACACACTTACTATGGAGATTGTACAGGAAAAAAAACTGCAGAGAACAAAGGGGAGGAGTTGGACATATACTCTCTAAGTCAAAATGCTGCAAATCAAGCCATGGTTACAATACAACAAAAAACGAGTGAAGTATAGTTATTCAGTGCTTTAAATGCTTGTGTACCCCAGTAGAGACTGCAAATCATTCTTGCAAAGTGATTTTCAAGTGAATAGATTCAGCCAACAACTCAAAATGACTCAAATAGGAAGAGTGTACAATGCAACTGGTAATGTACTAAGGCCGTAAACATGTCAGTGCCCACGTCATATTTTTACCTCTTCAGATACATAGCCAAATACAGGCTAAATTGCTTCCCGAAGTTGGAAACACAACTTCCACTTTAATACTATCCAGCAGATACATACGAAAAGCAGTTGCTCAAACCACAAAAACGAAAACGTTAAAATTAACAATACACAAGCACACAAATGCACGCGTATGTGCACACACCAAAACACCATCACGTTAGCATGCATTTACTACAGTAATAAACTGATCAATCGCGAGAGTAATGCAGAAATAATATTACACATCTGAAAGATCTACTAACATCACATCTTGCCAGTCAAGCCAAGAGCCCCGCAACAAAACGGCTACCACGCTAATAGAATCGGTTACGATACAAGTATTGCTAATGCCAACAGATACATACACACGCACGGCAATCAATCGAGCGCCATATTACAACACCCGTGCGTAGAGAAAAATGCTAAAAACGCCACAGCGGAAAAGCAACAAGCACTCATTTGCTTGTCGTATAATTAACCCAATCGAACTGCCACCATCCGGTGACACAAGCCTAAGTTCTAGTGCAATAATATACAGACAGTAACAACATCGGATATAACGAACAAGCTACCGTTAAAGCTCACAAGTCAAATGCTAAGTAATATCATTAGGGAATGCAAAACCGGGCTTACATCGGCCAGGAAACCAGGGCCATGCACGACTCAAAACCATCTTTGAATTTTCCTTCTGTGAATTTCAAAAATAATAATTGCCAGAAGCAATACTGACGAGTTTTCTGTGCAAATGAATTATAACGATGATGAAAGCTACCATACAGTCACTATTATCAGTGTGCTGGCCGACGGAAATGGTGTTTTTCAACATTACCAAGAGACGAAAAAATCTTGCCTATTTAAATAACATTATATTGCATTGAGATTAAGTTATTTATAAGTAATATGTCATTACTTCTTCAGTGAGCAACAAGTATGTTACACAAAAACAGCCTTGATCATACATCAACAGTATAAACTAATCAATACTACAACTGAGGTAAAAGCCATCACACAGTTCTTCTGATCTTCAGGCAATCATCAAGCTCAGTTGTCCACTGAAGCAGGGAATGGTGAGAGAATACATACACTTTAAATCTTGGGAGTCCTGCCACCCACCCAAATGTGACTCCCTCGCAAAAATGGGAGTCAGAACCCAACTACGGAGAAAACACGTGGGTTTGCATTCCCTAGATACAATGTTATAACCATTCCTAAATGTATTATAACAACGTTACTGGGTGAAGCTAGACAGAAAACATCTGCAAACTGGTGCAAACTAGCAGCCGGCGTGGAAACAAAATGAAAACAGTATCACTGCTATGTCCAACGTTAAACCACACAATACCAAACAGTCAAGTGAAAACGTTACGACAACTGATATAACCGATATATAGACAATATCACATTGACGATATACAACACTGCGACAACTCGTCGCGGATAATCCAGCACGCCATGGCTAGATGGTCGCGTCAAACCAACAACTTCTTTTACTTGCTCATCACCGCCATCACTGGATGCAGCCACACAACCTAAAACATGCAGTATTATACCACACAAAATGCCAATCAAAGTGCCAACCACCAAGTGAGTAAGCAGAGGCTTTACGTCCCACTAGACACGTTAGAGGTCATTCCACGGACAGTTTTTACAGACTGGGTGACCCAACCAACAGTGTCAAGGCACTGAAGGAAGCCAAGATGGTCGTCAAGATTAGGCTTCAATCCCACCAGGCCCACTCCACCATGCGAAAATGACATACACAAGGCAACCATCTCAAGACATGTGTAAGGGTCCCAGCATGACAAACCCAATCTCAGACTAATGGTGCACATGCACACAAAACTACATGATGTAGTACGTTCTGGAGATAATAAGGGAAATGTAATCACCAAAAGACTGTTCCCACTACATTTACCCTTAATCTAAAAGAAGAAGTATCAATCAACCAATAAATGGGGATTACCACTAAAGATATGGACAGCACAGGTGAACAACAAAACACATAAAATACAGCAGTAACTGGCAGATATTGACAGTAGGCTTCCGTGAAGACTGAAGTGTCTAGTCTCAAATGTGTCTTAGAAGTCGCCACTGCCATCTAATAAACTAGCCATTCTGCCCGCCCAGTTGGACCCCCTGCCCAACCCTCTCCACCCCATCAACCCTCACCACCACAAAATGTACATTTTCTGGCCCCCTAAACTTTTGTACCCAAAAACATCTCCTGAATGCCCTGGAGTTACCGTGCAAATTTGGAGGCAATCGCCCTTCTCTTTCCGCGAGTTATAAGCTAACATAAACACAGACACACAAGGAGCTTGATAGATATAGAAGCACTTTCTGTGTCTGTCTTGTGTGTGTCAGTCTGCTCATAACTCGAGAACGGGTAGGGCGATTGTCTCCAAATTTTCAGGGTAGCTCCAGGGTGCCCCGGGGATGTTGTTGGCACAAAAAATTGGGGTTGTGGGTAGGGGGCCAGAAAATTTACTTCTTTGGGAGTGAGGAGGGTTGACCAAGGTGTTTGGGGTGAGGGTGAGTGAGTGAGTGAGCAGAGGTTTAACGTCCCACTCGACACTTTATAGGTCATTTCGGGGACAATTTTTACAGGCCAGATGACCCAACCAACAGTGTCAAAGCACTGAAGGAAGCCAGTTG
>Ga0126335_1002514_pt1 | contig 11015 bp, 4 predicted proteins | sample OlaspJWI45metaG_FD_108409 | JGI IMG/M metagenome (GOLD analysis project Ga0126335, IMG submission 108409) | Marine gutless worms symbiont microbial communities from Oahu, Hawaii - Olavius sp. 1 OAHU.JWI-45 metaG | ecosystem: Host-associated > Annelida > Digestive system > Unclassified | place... | reverse complement strand
GGGTGACAGAGGGCCGGCCGACTGGGCGGGCAGAATAGCTAGTACACAATATCTGAATGACAACAGCAAAGGGATAAATACATATCTATTTACAATTATTATCAGTTTAATATTCACACAATGCACATAACTTTGCATTCAGTATAGACTGTGACCACAGACGGGAAGAGATGCCTAGTATGGATTACAAACCCGGAGGACGTTTTACAAACCCGGGTTTCGCGTTTGGGAAACGTTAAACCTGGGTTTCAGCTTTAGCAATCCTATAGAGCAGAACTGGGAAGCAGACGACCACATGAAGAAAATTTTACAAGTACGTATCTTTTCTGGAAATGCATGAGTGCATGACCCGTGACTGTTATGGCAAGCGGAATTAACTTTATTCACAATATTTATATCAGTTAATCAAAATTCTAAATAGCATGACTGGAAATTGTTCAAGAGAAGATTCAGACTGGATATTAGAAAACATGCTTTTTGTAATATAGCTGTTGACAACTGAACTCATTATCTGCAAGTTGCATTAATTGTAATACTATTAACACTTTCAAGAAGCATCTCTCGTTTGACTGGAATCGGGAGCTGTACAGTTTTATAGTTAGTCATTTGAGATAGGAGGCAGCATATGGCAAAAGCCTGTGCTTACTCGCGAAAGTATTGTATGTGACATTGCTGGACTCCGTGAATTCGGTCAGTGAAGCTGATTTTGTTGCAGCTGTAACAGATGCCGGGAAATAAAGAAGTGAAAACAGATGTTCCTAAATGAGCTGCAAACAATGAACTATCGCTACACTGGATTCAATTAATGCATGCCATTTCCACTCTGACGATTTGTCGTGGACTTGTAGGCCTATTGCAACTTCTATCTGCTGCTGTATGGGCTGGATTGAATAAGCTTATATTTCAGAACTTTCAGGTCTGAAACGGTGATAAAACTAAAGACAAGTCATGTTCCTATGCGACAATGAAAGACACAGGTCAGTCCAAACAGACAAGCTAAAGTTGTTCCATGATCTGTTATTAAATGTAACAGGCCAAAAACACAAACCCGAAACCTGCATTTTTAGGCTGCTCAAACCCGGGTTTCGGGTTTGCCAAAACGACTGGGTTTACCCGAAAGCCGGGTTTTTTATTGCCTAGTGTGAGGGTGGGTCAGGAGCTGTAAAAGTATCCTAGAAACTGTGAATATGAGCGAGAACTGTGTATATAAACAGAACTAGGGCTCGAGTCAGCATCAAGCATGTAGTAGGACATGGTTGGTACACGACGTAGCACTGCCGCAGTCCGCCACATGGATCGTGCATAGATAACACAGATAATGAGTATCACTATAACACATAACAGTAACATCTGGTAATAGTTGTCATGCTGTGACAGCCATGGCATGTGCGTACGCTCGTCATGACTCTTACGCCTCTCCATGTCCCTGTTTACACATGCCAACACACTGTCTTGTGTCACAAAGCAAAAGACTTTAATTCCTTATGATGCTAAATCATCTAGTCTATGCATAAACACGTCTACAGTAGAGTCCTCCACAGTCAGCATCTCAGTCCAAGCCACAAAATATGGACTCAAGTAGGCCTACAACCCGCGGACACCGCTGGACTCGAGTAATACATCACTGTACATCAAAGTACTGTATATTAATTTAATCCGAAGCACATACACAAACAAATCTATCGTAGAATACCTCAAGCTAATTCATGTCACAGTTAGTCTTGAGACAATTTCAGACTCATAACTGCTCGAATTTTGACAGAAATGGTAAGTTATTTTTCAATCTTCTACACTGCAAAACTGCTCAACATCTCGGGAACTGAACTTGTCGCTGAAAATGCGAAACAAACTCCAATACATCACAGACTGGAAAATAGTTATCTCTGTTTGTCAAGAGACTAACCAATTCTTCACCACATGGTGTGCACAATTGCAAAGAGAATGTGTGTGCCAACATGCCAACGTTCCCACCAAAGACACATGCATGTTCCAACGCTACCGGTCTGAACTTGAGAACACTGAAGCATAAAATACATGCCTAAGTGGGAAATATTTAGTCTTGTATAGCAATGCTCCAAGTGTCCAGTGGACTTGCTGGCCTTTGATGGTGTCAGCAGATGTAAGCCAGTGATAGTTCAAAGGCAAGCCGAGAGCATCATGTAGGACAGTCATTATCCACGCAGACTTGAAACACTGCAGCCTGTCAATACAATACACCACAGACCTATGTCATGCCACTGCACACATGACAAACTACACTGTGTCTCAAAAAATCCCCAGGTTTTGGTGGTTATAACTTTGCCAAACCTTAAGCGATTTTCAAAATTATTTCACTGCTGACATTTGCTACAAAAGCATGTAATATTTCCCACTACACCTTACGTATGTTACAGCACTACCTTGGAAATTCAAAACTTCGAAGTTGCTGCAAATATGTAGAAAAATGCACACAAAATGCATAGATTTTTCACGCATTTTTACTGGATTTTGCTTGCTTACTCACTAAACAAGTAAGGTGACTCTCGTCACGGGGTCCTCAGTGCTCTGCAGCATGTGGAGAATCCACTCGCACGGTGGCGCCACATAAATGCTGTTTGTACACATACGTGACGCCACCAAGAGAGTGGAAAAGAAATTGACATTTTTACTGTTTGCCGGTTTTTGGCTAAATTTTTTTGCTGCAATTAAATATTAAAGCAGTGCATTATTTAAAAACAAAAGGTTTGGGCATCATTCTCACATCTATGCTTGCGCCAATTTCCACATTTCTAATGTTTTCAATTTCCGAGATACGGTGTGGAGAAGTGACCTTTTGTCACATTTTGGCCATTTGTTTTGCTAATTTTGCCACAATTAAGAAATGTTTTCCAAAAATCTAAGTGCAAGCATCATCCTTGTGCTAGACGCCACCTTTGTGCCAAAGTTGACTTTCTTAGGCCTGCTCAGTCTTGAGATATCGTTTGGAGAAAAGCAGTTACCCACCCAGACACCTAGCTTATATTGACATCCGTGAACCTCAGATGTCCAAATGGGTTTCAGAAAGGTGTCGGTGCAAGAGATCAAATCTTCAATCTTCGTCCGATAACAGTAAGACAAAGAAGTAAGTAACAGCACTGTTGTTTGCATTTATTGACCCAGTCAATCATACCTGACTGTGGGATATACTGAGGAAAATGGGAGTAATGAACAGCAAGTCCATGTGATGCAGACTTCACGAGAAACAGCAAGCATCAGTAAGAGCAGATGCATCTGTGTCAAACTGGTTGACAATACAAAAGGGAGTGAGGCAAGGCTGCTTGATATCTCCAGATTTGTTGAACTGCTATTCTGATCAAGTTACGATGGAATCAGCAGATGGTGTGATATGGACTGGAGTGATGGTAAACAACTTGTGCTATGCTGATGACATAGTGATCACTGCACAGTCACCTCGAGCTCTACAGACTACTGGATAAAGTGGATACAGTTTTGAAAGAATATGGCCTAGAGATCAGCACATAGAAGACCAAAGTAATGGCAATTACGTCAGCAGAAGAACAGATCATAATAACGTGTCAAGGTAAAGTACTAGAACAAGTCAATACATCATTGCTGACCACGGAGATTGCAGGCAGGAAATCCGCACAAGACTGGCGATAGCAAGAGAGACCATGAAAGCTCTTGATTCACTGTGGAAGGACATAAGATCACTAAACATAACTCTCGGGAAGAAACTTCTACTGACATTAGTCTGTTCTGTGACACTGTATGGATAGGAGACATGGTCACTGAAGGCGAAAGATGCGAGAAGGCTACACGGCTTTAAACTGACAGCGTACCGACTGCGGCTGAGCTGGATGGACCATTGTACCAATGCATCAACACTAGAAGAACTACAACTTGAGGAACGGCTGTGGAAGACAGTCCAGAAGCACAAGTTACAGAACTTCGGTCACGCTGTCTATATAGGAAACTTGTGCACCAAAATACTGGAAAGAAGAATTGAAGGGAAGAGGAAACCAGGAAGACCTAAGAGAAGATGGACGGATGACATCAAGGATTGGATAAACAAATCTGTGGCAACGGACAAGCAAAATTGGAGTGATCTCCGACCCTCAGCCATGAGGATAGAAACAAGAGAAAGAACCTCAGTGCTCAACACTGAGGAATACTAACTTTGTCATTAGTTCTGTTCCGATTCCTATTAAACGTTCTTTAAAACTGCAAACTGTTTTACATGTATGTAATCAAGCACAAATGATGTTCGTCGAGATCAAGATGCACCTATGCAGTACAAAAGAGCACAAAAAACACAAACAAATGCATCCCAGTGAAACAAAAACTCAACCTAGAGCACCTGAAAGCAGCTCAAACATTGTCCAACTACAAAACACAACACAATGCTACAAGATAACAGTTTTATTAATACTCTCTGTAACTGGAGACCACGATAACCGACCACAGCGATCAGATGAGGTCACAGAGGTCGAGGGAAGAGCATTAACAGTAGTGCTCTTGTGCTAGAAACTGACCTGTAGCGGTTATAGTCAGCGCGTGCAAATGCTGTAGTGCTGTGCCATTTCTCAATCACAGACCAATTTGTTGCACAGTAACTCTGCAATACAGAGCAGACATACTGTACTGAACTCGTGACATTTCTTGCAACAATACTTTGCATGGTTTGTGGTCTGACAACTGATATATGTTATGTTACACTCAGCCACCCAGACAGACCACTACTCAGTACCTGGAAATGAAAAGTGTAAAAATAAAACTTTAAAAAATAAAAAGACTACATGTAAGATGCTGCATACTGTCACCTTAAAGACTATTTTTAAATTCAAAATGAGTTTGAAATGACACTCAGATGTTGGCTGTTAGCAGCAAGACAAGCCAACTACTGTTGAATGTATGACATGTGTACGAAATAAGTCTCGTCATCTATACAGATTACACATTACTAACTAGTAAACTACACTGAACACGAACATACTGTACCTGAGCAGCAAGCTGAAACCTTACACTGTTGTACTTGCCGCCCATTCTCAGAATGTCTTCCATTGTGTAATAAAACTCTGAGAAACCATAGAATTTGCCATTTATGAAGCCAACAGAAGGACGCTGAAAGCTGTCAGAGACGCAGTTCACTGCCCCAGATGAGCACTGAGACACATTCAGAAGTGGCAACAGCTTCTTACGACAACGTTCCAAACTGCCGACGCCATGGATGATGGCTGACAAATTGCCTCGAGATACATGTTCGACGCGACCAAGCGGCAAACAGACATCATGCAGAATGGTCTCAGAGACTGTCTGCTGCTTCATGCCAGCACCACTGAAATGCAAACACACCACGAGAAAACTTTCCTCATCCAGCTTCAACTAAATCTAATTTTTAATTTAAAACTACGTCATACTGCTCAAATAGTGTTATGTCTAAGGTATGATGAGGTCTGTGTGCCGTAGCAGCTGAATGAAAAACTTGTTCTGCTTAGGGAATTATCAGTCTGAAAAAACTATGAGACAATATAATACACAAAACACGGATATGAGGCAATATACAATATAACGATAGCACAAAGTGCAGAAACCCAGCATCAGCAACGACAACCAATCCTCCCTAATGTCTTCAGCGGCCAGCGCTTCAGCGTTGCGTATGCAAGCATAGTGAACCACAAACAGAAGCCAACGACTGGTGATGGATGACTCCGCAATGACGGAGTACGGGTCTCGAACTGGCAGTCTCGAGTAGGCAACATGGGTCGCCGTCAGGAGGTCTAGAAACTGGCGGTTGACGTCCTATCAGCCCAACGCTGTGGAACAACTGCAGACGAAGCACAAGATTTGCACCAGTGACCACAAAACGTCCACGACTGAAGCACGAACGTCCAAACGTTGATAAAACGTTCTGCCAGTATTACTTCTCAGTATATCGCAGCCACCTCATCGCGTATCTTGCCTTCACATCAGAACTTGCAAGAACACACAGCATGTACAGTTTTCTTCACTATCAAAGCACATCGTACGTCCTCTTTCATGCCATAACTCATAATGACTCGACAGCACAAAGCACGTGTCTTGGTTGACTGACCTCTGCACGGACCATAATTGGACCACAATACAGGTGCTGCAATGCGTCTGACAACAAGACAGTTGATCATGCTGGCCGCACTAAATCGACGGTCGACACAACTAAGGAGTTGTCACATACAACGATTTAAGGAAGTGACAAAAAAATAACGAATTAATCGAAATCAACAGTCATATCATAACAACAGGAACAACTGACTAGAGTAACATAGTAATAAGATGGTGCCATCTGGAAAATGAGCACGAACATTCACACACGCGACAAACATACTGACAAGTGGGAAAATGCACTGACAGACGCCCATGCTATGGGATCATCGATCTCAATAGTCTGCACCTCATGCATTTGATTTGACCAAAAAGCTACTTCACAAAACAACAATCAACAAAAGAACGGTTTCTTACTACGTTGATGACTTGCGTTGTAATGTTGAAAGCAACTGACTCTCATATCGATATCGTGCTTCGTTGCTGCCAAGACCGAGGTACGTAGCTACATAGATGCGGTAGTGATGATCAAAGTCTGAGCTGCTGCAGCCAAGATTAAACTCCGCCAACAGATTCTTATCAACACCCGCCTGTAGTCAATGCATCAGCACAATGCAATGCACTCTGCTTATTGCATGCATACAGGGTGGGCCAAATTAAATGGGGCCACTCATTTCAATAGCTTGTAACACTAGATATACTCATCAGATCGAAACCACCCTTGGCAAACTTCAACAACATTTCGTTCTTAATCAGAATCTATCCCTTTTAGCTATTAATTAAGAAAATGCTGCGGCGCATCTAGTGAATGAAAATGACCATGAAAACATTCTCTGCTTTTATTAAACAATACAAAAAACCAAATGAACGTTCTTACTTACTTAAATTTTTGATACCAATGATGGTAGTAATTAACACAATGATGTCAGTTATGGTTGTTATTTGTTAAATTAACTGTGATTTCTTTACTTTTTAGAGCTTTGATCAACATAACGAAAGACGAAGGTCGATCATTATTAATTACCATGCCTTTCATTCACCAGATGGCACCACTTTATTTTGCATAATTAACGTATGCAAATTATGTTGTCATGTTAAAACTTAAATGGCCTTGTTTTCTGCCCAAAATATCAAAGATCGAGTTTCTGGAGTTATTAGCTGGAATGCATGGCACATTTAATTTGGCCCACCCTGTATGTTTATGTGGTGAGGTCCAAATGATGTCCACATCGAGGACTCTTCTCCTTAATCTCTTTACTCATCTGCCATGAGATGGTCTCGAGCCTCTTGTGATCATACTGTAGTGGCTGTCACGAGAATTTTTCGATGCACAAGCTGCGGCCAGCTGTCGCAAGCTCGCAGCTTGACAGTCACGCTGATAACATGCTGCAATTCTCTGATGCCCGCTGTAGAGCACTGCCCAAGCGACGTTAACTGTCCATGACACAGAACATGTGTAAAGCTGAGGCGCCACGCGCCGATTTCGCCGGCCGGCGAAAAAAACCGGGCAGCATCCTGGCCAGGACAATTAATGTTTATGCAAACAATCTACACACTGACCTCGAGTAGAAGCAAACTTGTCCGCTATTTCCAACCATTGGGGTGGTTTTTTTGTCCGACTCTTTGTATTCTTCCAACCGCAAATCCCAAAGAATGGGTCGCGCATACACTTCGTGCAAGATACTAATGTCAAATTCGTGTTTTTGTGCTGACATGACAGCTGATTTAACTTAAGTTTCAGTTTATCCAAACAACGTCAGCGGGCGTGGCTGAACTTGCGAACGGTCTGTGATTGGCTGAACGACATTTTTGCTGGCCGGCGAAATGACCATTTTTTCCCCCGGCCGGCGTGCCGGCCGGCGACATCGAGACGTGGCGCCTCACTCGCATTATTCTGCTATGACATTCATGCCGGCACGCCGGACCGATTTGCCGGCCGGCGAAATCGGCGCGTGGCGCCTCAGCTTAAGTAAGCGAGGCTGCGAGCAGTCGAAGCAGCTTCCACATTCCATGATAATGATTACTAATTACCTGCACTAACAACATACTTCCTCTCTCCACACCCCACTTGTCTGCATGAGCTGCATCGGCATCATAGCAGCAGTCACAGTGGTAAAATAAAACACCTGCCACAAAGTGGTCTAAAGTGCGAGTTAGTAGATGGTAAATAGGTTAACAAAACTAACTGGTGACTTACGTCAGTTTCACTAGCTGCTTATGACACTGCTGTCAAGTGGACCGTACCACACGTGAGACACACTCAACAACAACATTGCTTACGGCAGAGAAAAAACATTCACAATGACTGTAGCAATTGTGTGGCTTCCTGAATTAATCAGATAATTAGTTACAAATAATGCTAGTTATTCAAGCAAACACAACAGTTGCACAAAGAATGATAACACGCACCGGTATTACTGAGAGTTTATCAGGCAACTCAAATGCAATCTGTAGTGAGGCGCCACCCAAGTCCAACATTCCGACAGTTTGTTTGCGAATGTGTTTGCCGTGAGAAGGAATATCTACTGATAGCAGCTCATCATCTGCAACATATTACAGCCCTCACACATCTGTCTACGGAACCCATCTCTTTGAATGATGTAGTGGTAAGTGAGTGAGAACAAAAGATAACATAACAAAAGCCTAGTCTAGTTGCTCTTCATGACATCCAGCCACGAAAAAGAATGGGTGTATTCAACAGCTCCTGCGACCCACATAAAACATCTCTCACAAATGTGACGTACGAGACGGAAAGTGTCTTCTCAAAGAGCATGAAACAACCTCCCTTAAGACATATTTCCTCACGGACCACGGACGTCTCCTCAAAGAACTTGAAATCTTTCCTCTTTACATGTGCATTCTAACTTTCACGTTTTTTGTCTGTTTTTATGTTATGCGCCCTTGTTATGTTTTCTCATTTACTGCACCTCAAGCTGACTTGGTTAACTGATTAATTCCACGACCAAGCAACATCACCATCTCAATTTATACAAGCTTACACAATAAGTGATCTTAATTGCACCCCATCGTGTTGATTCAGATCTGCTATTCTGATGGCCCATAATTCTGACAATTTCTAAATCTGGAGTTCCCTAACCCTTACCCTAATAGTGGGTTATCAGAATAGTGGACCAACGAAATAGCGGGCTGATATCACAGAGGCTGGAAAAGCAAGAAATACACAAAAATCATTAATTTAGCAAATGTGGCTTTTTTCTAAAGCATAGAAGACAATGGCTGCAACACCAAAGCTCCAGTGTCAACCACAACCTGAATGTAGAAAGTGGTCAAACTTTCCCAGAGCATGGTTGACAGCAATCCACGAGTAGATGCCCTCCTGCTTTCCAGAAATGACTTCAACATGAGTAGCAGAAAACAAGAAATCAAACTGCAGAGCCAAGTCTACACGCAGGTCACTCAGGATTGCTTCCTGATCTCTGTTATACACACAATTTGCTTCTCAAAAAGTTAACTGTAACTATACTAAACAATCACTCGTCCACTGTCAGGTCAAACAGTCATTATAGAAAAATGGTGAGTTAGTGAATAAGTAACTAAAGGCTTAACATCCCATTTCACATATTACACATCATTTCAGAAACAGTTTTTACAGGCAAATGACTCAACTATAGTGTCAACTGTCAAAGCACTGCAGTAAGCCAGATGATTGTTGATCCTATCAAACCCGCTCCACTATTATACAATAACACAAGATACATGTAGTTACAGAAAACTGACAAGATGCATCAGTATATCAGATATGGTGTAAGGTGTTACGGCTAACAACCATGTTGTTGATTACTTGCGTATACATTCGACCGTGAAACAAATGACAACACTGAATGCAGCACTCTTTCACTCATGACACACGCATGTATTTATATTCACATTGTGTTTAGCTACAAAAAGAGTTGCAACTGATATCAAACCAGTACTATGAGCAAGAGTAACATTTAGTTCCTTTATGTATGCCGATGCCATGGTAGTCAGTGCTTAACAACCTTTTGATTACCGGTAAAAACCGGTTTCTGCCAACCGGCTACCAGCTGTGGAAAAAATCTGGTTTTAACATCACTAATCACTATCGATTATGCTTACTAGCTCACCTTGCCTCTAGCAGTCTTAAGCCAGCGGTAGCCATAATATACACCGGAGTTTCTCCATACTTGTCTTTTGGTATGAGAGCTGCTGCATGTCGCAGTAAGACAGATACATGTTCACTTGCCTCGGATGGGTTGTTGACATATGAAGACAGACCTGCATCATACCAACAACAATGAAGGTAAATTAAGATATAATTTACAGCTCAACAGCTATAAATGTCACACTGTGCGCCAGCAAACACAGTGACATTTTGGTGATGTACTACACAAGTAATATCATCTTTTGATATTTGCTATTTCATTTCTGCTATATTTAGTAAATGTTTATAACGACGACAATGACATGCATCTTTTGCTGCTTGAGTTTTGACTGAGTTTTGAAGTTACCTTTGTTACAGACAGACTTTTTGGTGTTTTTGCAATGATGTTCTTTCATCATTTTCAATATACAACAGTGTGAGATCGCCTACAGGCAGCACTTTCGCATTCTTGAACACTATATTCTACCTATAATACACCTGACATCAGAAAAAGTTGCACTATGTACTGTTAGTAAATTTTTTGTTTCTATTCATTAAAAGTTAGCCTTATAAAACAATATACACCACTGTACGCTTACTCTGTAACTTATCTTTCTAACAACAACGAAACTGAAAAGCATCTCTACTCCAACATATAAAATATATTCACCTGGTTCAGTTTTCATTACTGCGGGGTTGCCATTACTGTCGTGAAACAGTTGAATGTTCAGTAGCTGGTGTGGCTCACCATTGTGTGGTGGCCAACAGTAGACAAACACACGACTGCCGCTACTTCCGCAGTCAATTACAACACCATAGTTCAGTGCCGCTTCAT
>Ga0126335_1002513_pt1 | contig 11017 bp, 9 predicted proteins | sample OlaspJWI45metaG_FD_108409 | JGI IMG/M metagenome (GOLD analysis project Ga0126335, IMG submission 108409) | Marine gutless worms symbiont microbial communities from Oahu, Hawaii - Olavius sp. 1 OAHU.JWI-45 metaG | ecosystem: Host-associated > Annelida > Digestive system > Unclassified | place... | reverse complement strand
CCGGCGTGCCATCGACCGGCTGCAGGACGACACGGCGCCGGCAAGACGCGACTGACCCCGCACCGCTGAGGGCGGCCAGGACGCGGCCGCGGCCTGCCCGCTGCGGCGTCAGGGCACCGGCCGGCCGTAGACCGAGCGGCCGATTTCCTCGACGATGACCGGGGCCAGGGCGGCAATGATGTCATAGCCATCCATCCCCTCGGCCGCAACCGATGCGCGCCCTTCCCAGACCAGCCGGTTACCGGCATCGCTGACCGTCACCAGCAGCAGACGCCGGCGCGGCGGCGCGGGCTGGTTCCTGCGCAGCATGTTGAAGCGCATCTTGAACTCGAAGGTGTCGAAATCGGCCTCACCGCCGCCGCCGTCGAACTGCAGGTTGGGTCGTCTGCCGACCTGCGGGACGCCGCCGGTGAGCTGGAACGACAGCGTGTAGGGTGCGGTGCCGCCGATGCGATAGCCGGCCTGCAGCAGCGCGTCGGTCAGCAGGTCGGCCATGCCCATGGCCATCGGCGATGCCGACGCGGGGCGGACATGGAAGTCGGCGTCGGCCGGCAGCCGTTCGTAGGACGTGGCGTCGAGCGATCCCCGCACGCTCGGCCGCTCCTGCGCCGATGTCAGCACCGCCGGCAGCAGCAGCACCGCCAGCACAACCCAGAACAACCGCACACGCGCCGTCATGCTGCCCTCGAACCTGCCCCGTGTCCACGCCGGTCACAGCGACCATTGCACGGGCTTTGCCCGCCACCCGCGCCCCCGGCCGGCAGGCGTTGCGGGCGTCTGTTTGCCATGTTAGGCAGCAGCCATGTTGAACCGGATTCGCCAGTTGTTCCAGCAGAACGAGGCCGAGGGTGCAGCCAAGCCCGGCGAGCACCCGCACGCCGAAGTGCGCCTGGCAGCCGCAGCCTTGCTGGTCGAGGCCGCCTCGCTCGACGGTGCCTTCGATGCCGACGAGCGCGCCGCCGTGGCGCGCGTGCTGCAGTCGCATTTCGAGCTGAACGAGGACGAGTTGGCGACGCTGATGGCGGCGGCGGAAACGCGCCAGGCCGAGTCAAACCAGCTGCTCGCCTTCACCCGCGCCATCAAAGCGCACTACAGCCCCGAAGAACGCATCGAAATTATTGAAATGCTGTGGGAAGTGGCTTATGCCGATGGCGTACTGCACGACTACGAGGCAAACCTGCTACGGCGGGTCGGGGGACTGGTTTATGTGCCGGATCGTGAACGTGGGGCGGCCAGGCAACGGGTTCTGGCGCGGCTCGGGATCACCGGCGACTGACGGAGGGAGCCGGCTGCCCGGGGCAGCCAAGGGTATGGGAGAACGTTCATGACGTACATCGTCACCGAAGCCTGCATCAAGTGTAAGTACATGGATTGCGTGGAGGTCTGCCCCGTCGACTGCTTCTACGAGGGCGAGAACATGCTGGTGATCCACCCGGACGAGTGCATCGACTGCGGCGTCTGCGAGCCCGAATGTCCCGCCGAGGCGATCCTGCCCGATACCGAGGACGGCACCGAACGCTGGGTCGAGATGAACCGTGAGTATGCGGTGCAGTGGCCGAACATTACCCGCAAGGGCGAGTCGCCGGCCGATGCCGACGACTTCAAGGACCAAGACGGCAAGTTCGAGAAGTACTTCAGCGCCAACCCCGGTCAGGGCACCTGAGCAGGGCCGGCCAACCGGTTCGGGCGCCGACGTCGACCGACAGTTGCAGGCAACGCTCTTCCTGAATTATCGTTCCAAAACAAATAACTAAATAAGCTTATTAAAGTAATGCATCGATGTTGGTCGCGCTGCCGCGCCGTTCGACCGTGGTTGATGTCGGACGGTCGGGAGCGGCGTTGCACGCCGTTCTTCCGTTTTCGGCAAAACTGTGTTATATATTCACCATTGAAACCATGCCCCTAGCCATCGGCGAAGGGGTTTTGTTTGTGACGGCTCCCCAGTGCTGACCCGGCACCCTGACGACCGCCAGAGCCGCGGTCCTCGCACATCGCGATATGTCCGGTCTCAGCGCGCGTCACATTCCAGAAGCGGACCCGCAGCGTCCAGCACGGTCCCCGGCGGTTGCCCAGGCACATGCCGGGTCCGCAGCATATGAAGCGAGGATTCATGGCCACCAAGACCAGAAAGAAGTCGACCAGAAGTAGGAGGAAGAACGGCTTCGGCGTAAACGACTACGTGGTCTATCCGACCCATGGCGTCGGCATGATCACGACCATCGAAGAGCAGGAAGTCGCCGGCCTGAAGCTGGAGCTGTTCGTCGTCGAGTTCGAGAAAGAGAAGATGACCCTGCGGGTGCCGGTCAACAAGGCCAACAATGCCGGCATGCGGCCGCTGAGCTCGCCCGACAAGATGCGTTCGGCCCTGACCACGCTGAAGGGCCGCGCCCGGGTCAAGCGGACGATGTGGAGCCGCCGGGCCCAGGAATACGAGGCCAAGATCAACTCGGGCGATCCGATCTCGATCGCCGAGGTGGTGCGCGACCTGCATCGCAGCTCCGGTCAGCCCGAGCAGTCCTACAGCGAGCGGCAGATCTACGAGGCCGCGCTCGACCGTCTGGCCCGCGAGCTGGCGGCGGTCGAAGGCCTGGACGAGGAGCAGGCGACCGAACGCCTGGAGAAGGTCCTCAAGGCCGCCTGATCCGCAGCTTTCATCGCCACGTACACCCGAAGGCCCGGCCCTGCGCCGGGCCTTCGCCGTTTCACCCCGGCGGCGCGCCGGAAACCGGCACTTTCGTACCAATTACCTCCTGTTTTCTTAGGGATAATTGTCATATTGGAATCAATTTAATGTGTGATCCAAGGAGGCGGTTCCGGGCGTACAGTTAGTACTGGGTGTCAAAGGTGCAATGGCACCGGAGGGGAATCGAATGACGCTGATCGACACGCCCCAGGCGCAGCGCGCCAATCGCCAGTACTTCCGGCGCATGATGAAGACGCCGATGCTGGAGCGTGACCGCGAGCTGGACCTGGCCCGCCGCTGGAAAGACGAGCAAGACGAAGACGCCCTGCATGAGCTGATCGCTGCCTACACGCGCCTGGCGATCTCGATCGCCAGCAAGTTCCGCTACTATGGCCTGCCGATCGGCGATCTGGTGCAGGAAGGTAATATCGGCCTGTTGCAGGCCACTGCCCGCTTCGACCCTGACCGCAATGTGCGCTTTGCGACCTATGCCGGCTGGTGGGTCCGGGCCGCCATCCAGGACTACATCCTGCGCAACTGGTCGATCGTGCGCACCGGCACGACAGCGGCGCAGAAATCCCTGTTCTTCAATCTGCGCCGCCTGCGCGCCCAGATCGGCACCGTGCCGGACGGCCCGCTTGGCCCCGAGAGCCAGGCACAGATCGCCCGCGCCCTGCGGGTCAACGTCACCGACGTCGCCAACATGGAGGCCCGGCTGTCGACCACCGACCGGTCGCTCAATGCCGAGATCGCCAGCGAGGGCGAGCGGCAATGGCAGGACCTGCTGGAAGATCCGGGACCGAACCCGGAAGACGTCGTCACCGCCCTGCGCGACGGCGAGACCCGGGCGGCCTGGTTCAACCAGGCGCTGGAACGGCTCAACGACCGCGAGCGCATCATCATCAAGGAACGCCGCTTGACGGAAGATACCGTCACGCTGGAGAACCTCGGCCAGCGTCTCGGCATTTCCAAGGAACGGGTGCGTCAGATCGAGAGCCAGGCCCTGAACAAGCTCCGCTCCGCCCTGACCGAGCAGGTCGACGACCCGGTGGCGAGCGGCCTCATAGGCTGAGCCGGCGCGGCTGCCTGCGGCCGCTCAGCCGCGGGGCTCGACCACGCTCAACAGCTCGATCTGCTCCGGGTGGGTGGCTTCGATCAGCGGCCCGTTGTAGCGCCTGATCCAGCCGCGCACGCGGATCGGCTGGCCTTCCAGCTTGGCATAGGGAAAGCCCGCACGGTCGAACGTCTTCACGTCGCGTGGCGCGACGCTGACGGTGAAGTCGCTGCGCCAGTCCTCGCCGTAGTTGAGATAGAGGCGCCCGCGGACCACGGCGACGCTGCGGACCCGGCCGGCAACCAGCTGGAAGCTGCCGACGTCGCGGTCCGTCTCCTCGGGCGTGCGGACCCGGTACCAGTCGAGCCGCCAGATGCCGCGGCGCCCGGCCCGCGCCTGCTGCTCCAGCGCCAGCATTTCGGCGACGGCGGCGCGGTTGTCGCGAAAGCTGTAGACCCGGGCCCAGCCGTCGCGCAGCAGCACACCCTGGACCCAGCGCCCGTCGTCCAGGTGCAGATGCGCCAGCGCCCGATCGTAGCGGTCGCGCCGCTGGCCGCCGTACGACAGAACGACGCGCTGCTCGAGCGTGAGCGCAGCTAACGCCGCCCTTGCTTCATCCGCCAGCGGCCAGGCGCGGAAGCCGTCGCGGCCCAGCGGCAGCTTGGGCGCCTGGATGCCGACGAGGCGCACCACCAGGCCGTCGTCCAGAACCAGGGTATCGCCGTCGACCACCTCGACCACGCGACCGCGTTCGCTGGTGACCAGGCCGTCCTGCGCCCGCGCCGTGGCGGGCGGCAGCAGCAGAGCGAACAGAAAGAGCAGTGCGAGATGACGCCCCATCCCGCCAGCATAGCGCCTGCCGCCACCGGGGCGCAGGATCCCGCCGTGGCCGTGGTGAGCAATGCGGGCTAGACTGCGCGCGATGAATCGACGTGACGATGTCTGCCCGCCGCGCCGCGACCGCGTATTCCGCCTGATCACGCTGGCCTTGCTCGCCACCCTCGGCCTGGGCGCGCCGGCCGCCCGTGCCGACGACCCCAGCTTCGTGGCGTTCAGCGCCGGCGCCTTCGACATCGGCAAGGACGAGACGGCGTTCGAGGGCCGCGCAGAGTACCGCTCGGACTACAAACTGTGGATCTTCAAGCCGCTGGTCGGCGGCATGTTCACCTCCGACGCCGCCGTCTACGGCTACGCCGGCGTGCTGATCGACATCTATTTCGGCCGCCGCATCGTCGCCGGGCTCAGCTTCGCCCCCGGTCTCTTCGCCGAAGGCGACGGCAAGGACCTGGGCCACGCGCTCGAGTTCCGCTCGCAGATCGAGATCGCCTATCGCTTCGACGACCGCTCCCGGCTGGGCGTCGCCCTGTCGCACATGTCGAACGCCTCCATCGGCGACGACAATCCGGGCGCCGAGAGCCTGGTGCTGACCTACGCCATCCCGACGAGAAAGCTGTTCGGCCGCTAGCGCCTTTTCGGTTGTCGTGGAATCGCTGTCTGTGGACCCCGGCTTGCGCCGGGGATTCCCTTAAGGGGCGCTGAAACGCCGGCGAAGGCCGGCGTCCACGGGTGCGCATGACGCGCCGCCGCGCGCACGGCAGAACGGCGATAAGGCTTCCATTCCAAGCGAACGTGCTTTGGCACGCTTCGCCGCCCTCCCGGGCATCCCCGACCATGCCGCATGGTTGGCGGAACTTAACCATCTCCGGCAACCGCCCGTTAACACCTGCCCCCTAGTCTTGCCCATGACAGCGGCACTTCGCCGGCTGTCCTCGAAACGGCAAACCGCCGGAGACGGCGGGACGCAAAGCCACCGGCCTCCACCCATGACGGGAGAGGCAGCGGGGTTGCCGAAGGGACAGGATGATGTCACGGGTTACAGTCAACGTTACCCAGCGGCGGGCAAACCGCCGCATCCGCGACATTACGCTTCATTCTACCCTTCACACGCGCGCCAACGCCGCGCGGCGGCGCCTCTGGCGCCGCCCCCCCATTGCACCGGGCTGGTTTTGCGAGGCCGTCGGGACCATCAGGTTTCGGTCGTGCCCCTAATTGGCGCGGGGATGGGGTGTGACCGGACCGGCCGGGCGTAAAGACGCGTATCGAGTGTGCATTGCATCAGGGCGTTGTTGCCTGACGCGGCGTTGGTGCCTCGGATTGTCCGCCCGGCCGGTCGTTATCTGCCAAGCAGCTAGACGCCCGGCTTCGTAACTCCCATCCCGGGCGTCCGCTTGAAGCCCCTCCGCCCGCTAGCGTACCAGGCGGGCGGAGGGGTCTTTTTTTGCGGCTGGCGGCCGGACCGGAGCCGCCGCCAAAACACCGCCAGATCGACGCCACGCGCCCGGATGTGCTATGGCTGCGCCGGCCGCAACCGCGGCCAGGCGCCCGTAGCTCAGCCGGATAGAGCACTTGATTCCTAATCAAGGGGTCGCAGGTTCGAGTCCTGCCGGGCGCGCCACTTTTGCAGAAATCACCTTGTGCTTGGACCCAGCGGCATCGGCGTTGCTGCGGCTAACGACACAGCGAGCTTCGGGTCAGTGTCCGCCCAGGCTGGGCAACGGCCGGCTGACAACTGGTTGGCGGTACCAGGCGTGCGCCCGCATGGTTGCCACACAGCGTAGATGTCTCTCACTATGCCATTCTGTGCGAACAGCCGCGTGTCAGCCGAATACTGTTTAAGTGATCTCGTTCTGTTCCGCCCACGCCTTGTGAAGCTGTACGCGGCTCAGTATTCGGGTGTTGTCAGAGGAAAAAGCGAGTTTTTCAGGCGTATCAAATCCCTTACGGACGGCTACGCTTAGGCTTTCGACAAGTTGCCTCGAAAGATTCTCCTGTTGGTCAAATGGGTCCACCCCTTCGACCACATGACATACCAATCCCATGATGAAAGAAATTCCGCGCGGTATAACGCTTCCGGCAAGCTCCCGCGCACGTGGACATACGCGCTTTGTTGGCGCTGAGGCACATGGATCTCCACCGAGCGCGACTTCAATCTCAACAATCGACTGCCCTGATACCCAAGCGTGAAGGCCTGGTAGCAACTGTGCCAACACAGCGGACGTAACCTCTGAGCCCTTCTTCGTCACCCCGCACGCCGCCAGTACGTTGCCCCGAATATCCAGCAACAACCAGTTGCGCGCTTCGTCGTCTTCGGAAAGCCATACGATAACCCACGTTATCCAATCGCTGACTGACACCGGAAGTTTGCCGGCATCAGCCTGTACTCTCTTTCTCAACCTCTGGAGCAGATCGACAGAAAGGCCACTTTGAGATGCCAGCATGGCAAGCGTGCTATCTACATCCCCCTGAACTCCTTCCGCAATCGCCAGCTTCAGAGCATCGAGTTTCTCGTCGAAGGCCTGTCCGGCGTCGTGTGCGCGAGAGGCGAATGCGCCAAACGACTTGTGAAGATCGAACAAGGGTGTCAGCTCTTCGGACTCCACCGATTCCCTAAGCACCGCCATTCGGTTAATCGTGTAGCGGACATCTGCGTCCAAGCTGTCACCGGCCATGAGGCGGTCGAGGACAACTTCAAGCGGATCACTGATAACAACGCACCGGTCGTCTTCCGGCAGAATCGAGCGAAGCTTATTGATGGCATCCTCTTCGATAGAGTTCTCATCAAAAAAACTGATCATCGGTTCGGGAATGAGGAGAACAAGGCCGTTTGCAAGATGCCCGGCCCGCCCCGCTCTTGCCGCAGCATTCAGAATTTCATGCGCCTCCAGGTCCTCTCGCCCACCTTTCTCGGTATCTGCGCGCTTATCACCGGCGAGAATGGCGAGATGAGCGGGCAGATTCAGGCCTTGCGCAAGGGTCGGTGTTGCCACGATGGCCTTGGCACCGTCGGTCCTCTTAAACATGCGCTCTGACAGGTCGCGCTCCAGCCGGAGCATGGCAGAATTATGAGGCACGGCGAGGGCCGGTCCTGAAAGCACGGCATGCTCCAGACCGCCGACTTCAACTTCCAGCGCCTGCCAGCGCTCCTTTTCCGCTTCGGTCGCAGAAACCTCACCGGACAGTTCGTTCGCTATGGTCTTCGCAACCGTCACCGCGTCCTGTTTCGTGTTCACGAAAACAATGGACTTTATGCCATTATTAGCGGCGGCAATTGCTAGGCTCGCGGCAACCTGATTAGCGTTCGGCGTGATTCTAAGGGAGCCGTAGCGAATGTTTCCCGCAAGCTGAACAGGCTGGTCGGCTAACTTACTTGTAACATAATGGGCCACGTCCTCGGCAAGCCAGTTGTGCTGGAGGCCCCATATGGCCCAGGGATAGGCAACAAGTTCTCTCGCGGCACCAACCCTAAGGCTCTGCGACTTTTTCGCCGCTTTCGCATCCAGTTCGCTTTGCTTCTTCACGGCACGGCGGCATGCGCCCTTTAGTTCAGTAGCATTATACGTGATCACGCCACGCGCCTGACGGCTCGGCTTCCAAAGGAGATCAACGCAAACGGTCTGTCTACCCGTAAGGTCGTGGATCCAGCTGGCGAACTCTGCACTATTCTTAAGCATTGCCGACATGAACAGTAGGTCTGCCTCAGGAGCTATGTGGTTGAAGCCTAGAATGCAAAGCATGCTGTCGAGAGCGCGGCGAATCTTACCTGACTCGGGGCTCAGAAGATGACATTCATCAAATACAAGCAGGCCGACATCTTGGAATGCGTCCGGCACAAAGGACAGCATTGCAAGACACCGCTCGGGCGTCATAACCTCGATCTCTTCAAATTGCGCATCGATCTGGAAAAGACGGTCAAAATCGCTCGATACAACAGAACCGAGCAGATCCTGAGGAAACATCTCTCGAAGATCTTCGGTCAACTGGTCGACAAGTGCGTGAGTGGGTGCCAGAAACACAACCTTCTTGTGGCAGGCGAGTGCACCGGCCATTTTTAGCGAAGAGATCGTGGTTTTTCCCGCACCTGTGGGAAGGACCACAACAGAAGACTTCCCTGTCTCGTGAAACTCCTTCTCCACAGCTTGCCGGTGATTAGGCCAAACAAATGGGAACTTTTCCGCACGGTAACGTAACCATTTGGACCAGATGTTGGTATCTGCCCCATTTGGCGGGGGAATGGTAATCAACGCCGCGTCGCCGACGGCGTCGCAGGCAGAAAGCAGAAGTGAAGCGAGGTGATGCGGGCCGGCGTACGTCATAAGTAGTTCTGAACCTAGACTGGCTGCCGTCTGCTCGGCTGTTTCTGTCGACAAACCAATGACGCGCAGGAATGCGTCCCGATGACCGGCGAATCGGCCTGAAGCAGCATCAGGGATCGGCGCGTCCAGGAAACGGGACGCCAGGATCTCTATGCCGGTCGCGAGCGCTTCCAGTAACGCTGCAAGAGCCCGTTCTTCAAGATCCGCATAGCGTCGCCGCCGTCGCCACCTTCCGCCGCGCTCAAGAATTGCCCTCAGCTGCCCCCGCGCTAGGTCAGCAACATGCTCCGCGAGAATGGTCGCCTCATAAAGCTGTCCCTCACGCTCTGTGCGAATGAGCGATGCTGCTTCGTTCGCGTCGGCATATTGCTCGGCCACCAAAAACAGCACCGCCGCGGCGATGGCCGGATCGACCTGATCGCGGTCGATCGCAGGGAGCGAAGAGTAAGTCGGTTCTATGGCAAGATTCCTACGCGCCAGGATCTGCTGCGCTGTTGCCGCGACAAACGACGATGCCCGTCGCGTTTCCGACTCCAGTTGGAGGGAAGCGACAATTTCGTAGGTATCTGCGACGCGCTCCAGGCTCCAGGGGTCTTCGCTGTCCTCGCCTGATTCAGGAATGCCACGCAGCCTCGCGGATACGAGATCGGCATAGTGCCTTGTCAGCAGTGCCGGAATGTCATCAGGGTCAAGTCCCGGCACGACGGGCGCAGAGCGCAGCAGAGCGGCAGTAGCAGCATCAAACATCAGCTTTCCTCCTCTGCGCCAGCGACGCCAACTTCACCAAGGTAGGCGATAGCCGCAGCGGCAAGGTCGTCAAACCAGTCGCGAATCTGGACAGGTACGATGAAGCAAGCACCAATACGCTGCTCCGCGGAACCAACAGGTATCGCATCATAGCCGTTGAACAGCGCGCGCCTCTTGGTCTGCTCTTCATACTCGGTCGGCAACGCGAAGGCGGCGCGATACCGTCTGCCGTTCCGGTCGGTCACGGCGGCAGCGAGCTGGCCCGCGGTGGCTTCGTCGATGCCGGCGGTCTGCAGCAGGACCGTCGCAGCCGCGACGATTTCGGCACTTCGTCTGTTCTGGTGACGCTCAATAAAGGCGGGCAACACTTGCTGCGTGAACATATCGCGCGCGTTTTCCGTGCACTTATCTTCGAATATCGTCGTTGCGGTGATCTCGCTTTTGTCAGCCGACAATTCGATCATTAGGCCATCCAAGCCTTGCGATGTTGCGCTGACATGTGGATCTTTGAGCAAGGCGCTGTCGCCATATGTCTGCCGCGCTGCAATCCAGGAAATCGCCTCAAAAACGAACCCGTCGCGCTGTGCGCGGGGATATCCTGTCCGCGGCGTGGCCTTCTTCTCCTGAACGCTCAGCCGGATTTTCGCCTCGGCGAGAAGCTCTTCGGTAGAAAACGCCGGAGCAGCTGGAGTCAGCTCCTTAATGATATGAGAAGCAAAAGCAGCCTGCCCCATGGCAATGACAGCCACGAGACGTGCGATTTGCTTCGTATTCTGCGGTGCCCAACGTTCACCCGAGCAAACCTCGTCAATGGATACCGGCCCGGTTGCGAGCGGATACACAGCATTCTTGTTATTGTCGGCCGTTTTCTGGATTGTTTCGGTCAATGGCGGCCTCCGCCGGTCTCCATACTCATACCCACACCCGCACCTACTCGGCAGGCGGGGGAAGGATCCGAACTGTCGGTATTGTTACCAGTCGCGGATCAATCCTAACAACATCCGTTAAGCCGTTCTCGTAAACGCAGATGTCTGGTAATGGCTATGGACTGTCCTGTGGAGAACGCTCTGCCGTGACAGGTTTGGAGTCAGGTTCGAACGTCGGCATTAGGGTGATGCGTTTGGTGGTGGTTCACCCACGGCCCGAGAAGCTCTTGCAGCTACGTTCCAATCTTAAAGAAAACTGAACAGGCGGTTTAAACTTGCTCCAATCAGGCGCGCCACCGCTCAGCCTGACCTGGCGGCACGCCGGTAGGCGCCGGGGCCGAGGCCGAAGGCGGCCTTGAAGCGCCGGGTGAAGGACGGCACCGAGGCGTAGCCGCAACGCGCGGCGATCTCGGCCATGTCGAGGCCGCTCGTCGCCAGCAAGGCGCGCGCCTTG
>Ga0126335_1002512_pt1 | contig 11018 bp, 6 predicted proteins | sample OlaspJWI45metaG_FD_108409 | JGI IMG/M metagenome (GOLD analysis project Ga0126335, IMG submission 108409) | Marine gutless worms symbiont microbial communities from Oahu, Hawaii - Olavius sp. 1 OAHU.JWI-45 metaG | ecosystem: Host-associated > Annelida > Digestive system > Unclassified | place... | reverse complement strand
GTCAAGCAGAGAGGTTAACACTGGGTTAATTGGAAGCTGCGAGGTAAACCAGACAGACAGACAAGCCGCTATATAGGCAGATTGCCAGGCAGCGCCGCAAGAGTCAAATATCGCGAAGCCAGTAGGGCTGCTGACGGACATCGCTCAGATACAGAGGAGCGCGCTGCAGATTGCCGTCACGCCGTAGATACACGCAGAAGTCGTGCCCAACAACATTACACAGTGTCAATGTTGTTACTATCCAACGGCATTACAATGTTCGTCGCATCGTCGGTCATTCAGAGGAATAATGTTGGAATCTGAAAAGACTGCGAGAATGAAAGAAACCTCGCGATCTGAGTTCTAAAATGTGAAAAGACAACGAATCAATAAAACTCGAAGAAAACGTGGAACAGAGAGAAACATACAAGAGATGACGATATCACTGGAATCACTGTAGCGTAACCGTGACGGTGTTTGGGGCGGGTCCACTCCGACGTTTGCTTTTTACACTGGAAGCGAGTGAGAGATTAGATATTCTACAGATGGGATCTAACGTGGTTTTGTTTTGAATTTGTGTTTTGATAATTCGACGAATTAATTGATACACTGACGTCGAATGGAAGTTCAGATGCATACAAACGCTGATAAACATTGGATTGCTATGTTATGTGCCGACGCGGTGGTGCAAACAGCAAAAATTAATTTCATCACCTGGTGGGCATAATAAGAACTGAGTATTATGTCCATGGCTAGTGAGGTGATAAAATTAATTTTTGATGTTTTAGATGTGTCATTTAAAGTGGCCATTACACAGTTATTATAAAACGACAGTTTTCGTACATTAATATTATACACTAAACGGTGCAGTCGTAACTACCAGCACATGCAGGCCTATTCGCAAGTCTGCTGTCGGGTTTTGCTGCGGTTTCTACAGCAAAAGAAACGGTAAAGGTGATTAATCCAAAACCGTGGTAGTTGTTGGCTGTACATGTACCTAATATAGTATGTTAGGATCGTGAAAGTATCATATAACCCTTTATCGAAGGTGTGTAGCAACCATTCGGTGTCCGTTTTGTTCGCTTTGTTGTGTTCGTCAACATGTCGAGATCATCCGTCACGAACGCTGCTGACATCATCAAGTGTTTTCAGCCGCCACACGCACAGTTTGACGCTCCAGTAGCCCTAAGGGATCGTATACGTACGCAAGATCTGACAGCTTTCACCTGTATCTACATAAAGCCCGCACACGTCTCGTCATCTTAATGGTTATGATGATGTGGTCATTAAAACCTCATTGACACGCCCTCTCGGTGCACACATCACCGGAGTGCAGAGACTGACAGCTGTATCAGAAACACGCCAATACAGCTGAGCTGTATACAAACTGTGACCGTTTTACAACGCACACTTATACAGCTTTCGAATGGTGTGATTCATAAGCTGTGAACAAATAACCATGCACCGAGTTGATTGGTCTGACCGTATGTTTAATTCTAAATGTATAGTTGTTAACTTGTTATAACTTTACTATTATTTCATTGTATGCATATGCCTTTTTGTAGCTGTCTCTGTCCGTTTATACTCTATCTGTCTCTCTGTTTTATTGTTCATTGCTTTTATGTTCTACGGGATTTTGCCTGAAATAAACCATGGCGATGATGATGATTACGAACAAGAATCAGCCAAGAAACAGTCACGGATCTGGACGAAACATTGCAAATGAAAAACTATCGGCTCGGCATATTTACATCCGTGAATATGTACCTTTATTATAATGGTTAAAATACAAATATTTTTTCAGTAAGTTAAGAGGGTAATCACCCCGTCTGCCGTTAATAAAGAATCTAAGTGAATCCAATGAAACATGTTGGGTGGCGAGATTAGCGAACTGGAAAGCTTAACGTACAAACAACGAACGCCTGACAGATAAACGCCCACAAGACCATCGCGCTATCGAGAACCGACGCGGAGCTATGATGATGAGACTTCCTACTACATAGTAGGCCATACGAGGCGATACGCCCCTCCCGTACACAAGCGCTCGATGATCACGCGCCACGAGATCAGAGGCGTTGCTCGCCGGCGCGAAATGTCAACAATTTAAAACACGAATACGCACAGACAGACCGTTTTTAAAAACAACCGAGTTCGGTGATACAGACAACAGAGAGACCGGATGCACAGAGACTTCGGCGGCGATGGATTCCATACGTACACCCCCAGCGGTGGTCGGGCGTCAGGACTGGTGTGCTGGCCGACAGACATGAAAGGACTGAAAGATGGACGATGCCGTTGCTGCGGCGGACAACTGACTCGGCATCATTGGTAACGGACGGCACATATCAGTAAACTGGCCATCACGCAACCTACGGATCATCGTGCAACCACCGTCAGACGAGCAGCCAGCGTCTCAGGCCTCAGGACCTCACGGACGCCAGTTGCCAGTCGTCGTGTGTTATATACCTACATCAGTTACTGATATTGCCGACAGCAGACGGTCCAGACGGGTTCGCGACCCCACATCACGCAAATCATGACCACTAAGGAATCTAGCCGCAGGAGTCCGTGGACGGATAACAGCAACAACTCAATGATAAGCAGATAAAATCATGACATTACACATGGTAATATTTCACCTAACTCTGCCTACCAATACTTCATACTGGCAACATTACCTTTGTTACTAGCTTCAATTATTAGGGGTAAAAGACATATCTTACAAAGTTAACAATCAGCCACGTATCAGTACTGTCCAAATGTGAAACAAGACAAGTGGCCAATGTACTTTGGCGAAGGCCACATCGAATCCCCTTCCCCTTGCCATGGGGGATCAGGACCTACGTTTAACACAATGTTCCTTAAACATTGTGTTAGATTGTATTTTACTCCAAACAACATCTCCATCCGTTCAACCGTTTTTGCACAGCGAAGCCGAGTGAAGCCGCGGGTCAGACAGACTGAGAGACATCGGTAGCAACAGCGGCCTAGCAATAGAAGAAGCTGTATATATATATAATCAACTTCATTCACCAACGCATGTGGTAGGTACACAGAGAACAACAAGGAAAAAATAAAAGTCGGCTGAGTATAGTAACAAGCAGTATGCTGCAGTTGTCGCAGAAAAGCGCACGACGCTTGGAATTATTCTACAAATAGCGCTCTGTATAAAACACAAGACTGCACAGCAGAGGAATCTGCGAATGCGTGCTGCTGTGTAATTTATAAGAAGGTGAGAAGTGACGTTAGCACACGAGATACGGCTGATAACCGAAGCGCCGTCAACTCCAGTCGTTCGAGGAATCACAGCAGTCGACCAACAGCTCGTACGTTACGTCCGGTCCAGCGTATAGTATCGCAATACGTCACTATATGTCGCACTGGGTAATTACAGACCCGCTCGCCGGATATTTATTGCAATACTGTAAAGTTTCGGTGCATATAGTTTCTACGTGCAGACTCTGACGTCTATCGGCGACCGGTTAATGCAAACTGCAATCAATCAGCATCTTGGCGCGCCGCGTTATGGTTTCTATTTCATATACGCGTCAGCGGGGAGGCAGCAATGCAGCTGCAGCTGAGAAGTGACAGGAAGTGACGACAATAACGGTCTAGAGCAGCTGCATCAGCATCAGCAGCCATCAAAGTCTTATTACGGCACCGGTCGTCTCGCTATACGTAACAGAATGAAGCTGAAGAAATTACTTGCGCATTGAAACGAGCAGCAGCTGCAGCGCTACGTTCGACGAAATACGCCACAAACGTTGCACTCAGCAAGTCATACTGGCAGACAGGGCATCAGCCCGTTTTGTCGATGAGTCGGGAATCATGACCATGTCTATAGTTCAAAACCATAAGTCACTGATAACCACCGTCGCCGAGAATTCGCTAACTCAATATACAGTTATATTATATAATCAGCGACTAAAGAAAAACGCTCGACGAAACGCGGTTGGGTAGAAATATCACTGTTGACTGACCGCTATCTCACGTTGGTTTCTAGTAACTACACGTACGTCTATACACACGCAGAGAACGGTAGCGGTGTAACAACGGACAAAGTCACTAACGAATCACAGACATAACACATCACGGAAACAGATTCCTCCACAGAACTGTTTCGTGAATTCCAACCCCGCGGGCCAAAATTAGGTCCTAAACTTGAAACCCTCGCAATCTTCTCAAGAACTTCCGTTCGAGTCTTTTGCGCTCTCTCCCCTCTCTTTTGCTAAAAAGACATGAAAGTAAATCGCTCTGGCTGTTTTGCATCAAATGAAAAAGAACACTTGTTGATTGCTCACACAGCTGCTATCACTTTTCACAATGCGGCAACAAATTCAATCTAACAAAAGACGTCCGCGATACTCTCTCTAGGTGTGAAAAATCGCGCTCACCACGAGCCGACCGCACACTGCGCCGGCCGGCCATCAGCGCCCGACGTCAACGATTAATTACGTGTGAACTGACTTGCCAGCCGACATGCCACGTCATGCTGGACAACCTGTAACCCCGTCAGCGATCGGTCCACTCCAGCGGGAACCAGGAGAGAGCTTCACGGGGCGAGTCCCGACAGCACCGGACACCAACCGGCTGTCAGCGACCGCTGCCCGGGTATACACAACCACCACCGCGCTGTCGATCCTATATCTTGAGAAATAAACACGTAAAATTTATTTCGGCGTTCGTGCAGACGAATGGCGCTGATCAGGACGTTTACGCATGTTTACAGGTCAGTGGCGATCGGATCCCAACACAAACACGTGGGAGAGATATTTCGTTGGCTCGATGCCGTTTACTGGCAAAGTGAATCGTTGTTTGGTGTATACACACACCGCCGTCAACGCCGTCACGGTCTAAGTGACGCCAGCTAGACACCGTAGTGGCGAACCCAAAGAGAACTTCTCAAAATATCAGCAGAATAATAGCTCAGTGTCCAAATATCGAAGTCGCAGGTACACGAACAAACAAAAGCTTCACGTGAGGACAACGCAGCATATTCAGGCTCAGCCAAAGAAGACAACGTGTTCAGTTCACACGGCCAGTCACAGTTCGTGAATAGTTCATGCGGCCATGCGTCAGTGAAATGCTAATTAAATGAACACTTGTCCTGACATACAGCAATGGCGACACGTGTTATGCTGTTACACACCTGTTACACAGCTACAGGACCAAAGTCAGTGATAAGAAGAGTTAAGTAATAATTAATAAGAGAAGTAACAAGTAACTTGAGCAATGATAATTGTTAGAGTCTCAGAGAGAAGTTTGTCAGAACTGTTCCGTACCATGACCACATTCCTGATTTACATGGCTTAGTTGTAGTAAACTTATTCCCTCAAGTGTCTTCAGATCTGTTTACAATCCAGATGCCTTACTAAAGCCCAACCGGCAATTTCAAAGCAGTTGTATCAGTGACAGCTAGTAATGCAAGTTTGATTGTTACCGATCGGGCGGGGGGTGCTATTACATTCATTAGGGACATTCATGCCTGGTGCCATGCATTAAAACCTGCAACAGACCGTGTCGTGTCGATCGGATCTCGGTGAATGGATCGGACAGATACCGCGTCAAACAACAGGTACATGCATTACCTTGCAGATACACTACTTCCAAGCTACAGAATACAGCATGGGCACAAACGAGAAAACACGACGCTTCATGTGACAGTAGCCAAGAACAATAAGCTATGGATATATAGTATAAATAGCAGCGTTATGTACTAGACATCCACGGACGAACAACGACTTTCATCGCGTTTGCCACGAGCTTAATAGAATCAATGACAACGAATTCTGACAAGCATCGTCGTCACCACACGTCGTCATCTTTGTCAGTGCCATCCGCTGCCACCAAGATAATGCTGCATACAGAATTCTCACTGTCCGTTGGGTCGACCCACAAGATGGGATGAGATGGAAAACTCTGGTAAAATACTATATTTACATTTACGATGATTAGGGGCCTACATACCACTGTAGTACTTAAGTTGTTTTTTGTTGAGAAAAAACTAACATTAATGGTACACATCAACAAACTGGTTGTGCTGAATGTGAAAACGAAATATTGCACAGAAAAAGACATTATCGATACGTCGTAAGGTTCCCTGCGAGTTATAAACTGGGTTGGGTTGGGTCCAGTCAGGAAGCCATGGACAACTCTGAATGTAAGATAACGATGAAGCCTTTGCCTTACCCCTCGTCTTCCGACGACGTCTTCGTCGCCGCTGGAATACGTGACCCAGTTCAGAGATTCCGATGCAGCTGTGTCGAGCAGAACAACTGTAAACACAGACAAAACAACAATAATGACTGATGTGTGAAATAAACAAACATCCAAGTTTAAGTTCCAACTTCTGTAACTATTTATGTGTAACAGACCTAGCTGCATGTGTACACTGTACGGAGTTTTTGTGGTTGCTCAGCGACAACTGTCCATACACTTTGTTAGAATTGTATCAAGGGAAGTTTCGGCTGACTTAAGCCCGTCAGAACAAAAGCCGAACTGACGTCTTTGCAGACTAACCCTAACCCTGCGATTCGTCAGCCTTATGACCGACACATGGCGCGTTAAACGCTGCTTAATAATAATAATAATAATAACCCTAATCACAAGGATTCATTATACGGAATTCGTGGCGACGAGAATTCGCTCTGACGGGCTGTTCCCGTTTACGCTGACCAGTGACCAGTGCGTCGAAAAGCATATGAACATTATATAGATCGTCCTACTTTTATGGAGTTTGCGTGACTGTCCTTCGCGGCGGCCTGGGAATATAAAATCAATTTAACCAACAGCCGCACATCCACTCGACGGCGAGTGTCTACGAGAGCCAGCCAGCACTCTCTGACACGTTTCAGCCATCAGCAGCACACACACATGCAGTCGGACGGCGTTAATGATGCTCGCGACATCTGTCCCAACCATCATCATCAGCGTCAAAGTGCCGGCGGCTGTGCCAGCTGACAGCCAGAGAAAAACGATGACGTACGAGCTGCAGCAGCTCAGAAATGATGCGAAACTGTACATATCAATCTTCTGTACAGCTGCAGCAGCTACGTTGCATCATTCATGCACGCGTTTGTTTGTCTTCCCCACTTGAAACGCCCTGAACTGAGAGTGACGGGCCAGCTATGCCCGCCAGGGACCTGTCATGGCGTCGAGACCGGCACCTGATGCGGATGCGCTGCAGTCAAACGTTAAAAATTCAACAAGCAACACACAATTTATCACTGAATTTGCAGAAACTTTTTGACTTTTGTTATTGTAACTGTTTTCCTTGGTTTGTAATCTGTGACATTCTAGTGGTCCTAGAAGTAGCCACAGTTATTTAGGCGACTACAAAAATTATTATTACATTACATTACATTACTGCACTAACAATACATCTCCAATACATTTTATCCACGGAAGTCGATTATATGGATTTCCGAACTCAGTTGAATACACTCGCCAGTATTATATGTGAACTGTTCTGTAGACGTAGGCAACTACTAACAAGATTGCCTTTATAGCACAGGCAAACCACCCGTGAGAGCGCTACTTGTTGTGCTAGTGTTACCGTGATCTTGACCTTAACCCGACGACCCTGATACACGAACTTGAGGTGTACTCTGGAAGATGCATGTACCTGCACATTAACATGAACTTTTCATATAGGTCAAGGATTTCGAAAGCTATCTTATGGCAGAGAGACAGACGCCCGCAAGAATATATACCGAGTTGTCAATAATCTACACCGACTGCCGTACTGTGTCGCTAGCTTGTCGGTTTCGATTTGTTCACATATACTGTAGCGCTGTAGCGGGAGGGGTGCCGACAAAATACTAACCGACATAATACCAACCGACACTGTATCAACTAAAACAATTTTTCATGAAATTTAAAAAAAGGGGCTTGGGGCTTGGTAGACCTTTAGAACAGTTGAAAAGTAGGTATGTAAAATGAGCTTAGTTGAACGATGACTTCTCTGTTGTTTTGACCACTAACAATCAGAGAGGAAGGCTGAATTCGCAGCTTAATTGCTTGAGCAGACAACTGTGTAGTTGAGACTTCTTTTTTGATCTTTTGATGAGTACTCCTGACTATCAAATGCATACATGAACAGAGAAAAGTTAGAGAGAAGTCGTTATTATTTCGTTTTTACTAATTTGTAGTAGTTCCTCGCGGGTGATATTATGTCGGACACCCGTCGCCGGAATGCCGTCCGTGCGCCCTATTAAGAGAAGAGGACATAAACTTCAGAAGTGGACGGATCAATCTGCATTACCATCTAGACGGCGGCGACCTTCCTTTACAGAGCCGCGTCTTAATTCCTCACGGAGTACTTGCTATAGCCCGGTCGTGGCTCGGGGCCGTATAATCCTAGAAGGACTCCAGGGATCACTGCAGTGGACGACGAACGACGATCGTCATAGCCGATGAGAGCGGGACTGTCGGCCATGATGGCCGGCAACTAAGATGAGTTGCTCGCCGGCAGAGTGGAATGACGGTCGCAGACAGTGCGGCGCCTTCCCGGCCGTCGCTTTGCATTAAGTCTGCGTCGCTGTCGCACACGGCGAGTCACACACATACTCTCACTCTAACGCAGATATGTTATTATCCAAGTCCGCCGTGTGAGAAAAAAAACAAAGAAGTAAGAATTCTTAATTCGTCAAGAACTGTTCAAATCACGACCGAATTGCGCCATAATGGCATTTCTGCACTAACTATCAAGAAGCACTTATACTTCAGTTGATTACGACCGCAATTTTACTGAGGAAATAAAGCATATGACACAGGCAGACCACCCGCGAGAGTGCTACTTGTTGTGCTAGTGTGACCGTGATGTGATGGACGGATCAACGCTTAGGATGTAGTTTCGTGGGGACACAAAAAGCACGACGAGGGAGAGGGGGTTCTACGTGGCTTTTGTCAAATTATTCTGGCCACTTTTTACTCACTTTTACACTTTTTAATCTTCTGTGTGCAATCCAGCATTCCTGCTGCAAAAGAAAATAAACCGTTTTTATTTTTATTTTTATTCAACATACTAGAACATACGACGGACAGACAGACTGACAGTAATCATTAACTGTCTGTCTCTGTCTCCGACAGTGCAGAATCACCTAACAATAGAGAACGTTTGTGTACAACAGTTGGTAGCTGGACTTCTCGAGTGACAAATACATTCGCACCGGAGTCAAGCGGCAGCGTCTAATATTAATCGGCAATAAAGACTGATTTCATTATTGTAGCAGTTACGTCCAATAATTCCTGCCGTAGGTCAGCCGGTGCGAGTGTCAGTGTCGCCGCTGTACTGAACGGCGACAAGGGACGACGGTCGGCGAGGGCAGCGGTGGGGCGGGCAGTGGGCCGAGCTCCGACGGTCATTATCTGCGTCCACCCGTAGACCGACCTGGTTGACTAGCCAGCAACAGTCACATGTCTCGCCTCGGGACACAGACACATTAGTCCGACTGACTGACAATGCAGCGGGAAAATTATACGGAATGTTGCGTACGGCGAACGACAGAGAACACGACTAGCCAGCTGTCAGATAAATAACAACGCACGGTCGACTATAAACGTACACTGGTGGCGGCGCTTTTATCTTTGATGTCGCCAAGTCATCGACGGCTATTATCGTCCGCAGGTGGAGTAAGACAAAATTGAATCCGCCCGACATACAATGCGATGCGGTAGGTCTAAGCATTCTGCTGCGTTGGACCGTGACACCAGTCACTCGTGCCGTGTGAGGTTAGCTAGACCAGCCGGTGGAACTCTGCTACATAACCACGTATGTTGTCTGAATGAGAAGAATGAGATAAATCGGCAATGTCGGAATCTGTCGTCGAAGATGCACTGATTTCTCTGTGATACAGTGGTCAGTCACGTGGCCGACCGCTATATACCTGCAGATCGAAAACTCGATACTTTACAAATATTCTGTTCAATTACTTATCTTGTTATTCAAAATCAAAGCACTTTCTCCGGCGTCCGTCAAACGGCATTCTCGAAACTTTTACACATGAGTATGGCGCTACTTTACTGTACCTAAAGAAGCTTTGCCACGTCGATTTCTCAAAGGTGTTTCTAAAATGAGGAACAGAACAGTCAAGATGTGCACACAGTGGCGCCATTCCAAAAGGTGACAGCAAATTCAGCGCACATCGGCTCGATGTTTGTTGGAGCAAATCACTGCATTTCCAACTTTACACTGTATCGCAGAGAAATCAACGCACCTTCGACGACAAATTCCGACATTGCCAATTTATATCATTCTTCTTTAATACAGACAACAGACGCAGTTATGTAGCAAAGTTTAACTAGTTAGCTCTAAGATGGAACACAAATATTATAAGTATCATGAGCCGGTGTCAACTAATAATTGCTATGTTAAAATTTTTCCCTATCGTGTTCTGTATATTGTCTCATTTATATTTCGTTTTACTTCTGTATTTGTATCTGCCATGTTAATTATGAATAAAGATGAATAAACTTATAAAGCAGTGTTTACACTGATCAGTGGGATACATCACACATGTATGACTGTATGATATATATTATTATGCATCGACCTGGTCCCTTTCACCGATGACTGGAGTGCACCGACTTGATCGCCGGCCGGGGCTGGCGTGGAGTCGCTGCCGCGAAAGGCAGAGCTATGCCAAATGCGGTTCGCCCTTTATCGCCAATGTTTCGCCCTTTTATTTTTGCAACATTATCTAGTTGTACTAATAAGCCTGCATGTACATATGCTACTGCGAATAGTAAACAAAAACAATCCACGTTGTTTGAAAATGGAAGTACATGTACGATATCCGGGCACATGTGTCGACTGCCACGACGTCCTGGTGCTCGGCACTCGCGTCGCCATCTCGGACACCGCTCGCGACCTCGGTGTCATCACTGACCGCGAGCTATTGCTGACAGCCCATGTCACGGCCGTCTGTCGCTCCGGTTACAACCAGCTACGCCAGCTCCGACCAGTAGTCCGATCGCTGTCCGTGAATGCCACCAAGACGCTCGTCCAGGCGTTCATCTCCTGTCGCTTGGACTACTGC
>Ga0126335_1002511_pt1 | contig 11019 bp, 11 predicted proteins | sample OlaspJWI45metaG_FD_108409 | JGI IMG/M metagenome (GOLD analysis project Ga0126335, IMG submission 108409) | Marine gutless worms symbiont microbial communities from Oahu, Hawaii - Olavius sp. 1 OAHU.JWI-45 metaG | ecosystem: Host-associated > Annelida > Digestive system > Unclassified | place... | reverse complement strand
TTAGTGGGCAAATGGTAGAGGGGATGGGGGGTGCGAGCAGAACTGATAGTGTTATGCAGTGTGTCCGGAATAAAGTAAACCAGTGCATACATTTTTATAACTCCGCCAAACAACGTACGATTTTAACCAAATTCTGCATCAGCAATACGACATCTAATAGCAAACAAATCACTAAAATTTCAGTGAAATCTGTCAATGTCTACAAAAGCTACAGCAAGTTTAGTGAGGTCACCTAAAAATATGAAGTGTCCGCTATAGGTGACATTTAGACATGTGACTGTGAAGTGCAAAAGTCAAACATATTTAAAGACATGTTCGAAATATTCTTCAAGTGCTCAAATGCAAGCTTGAAGACTGCCTGACTGCTTCATGGATGATCAGTTGATCATCTGGTTGAAATATTCTCACTCTTTGATAAAACGCAACTTCAGCTGCGTGACATCATGAATCCAGCTGTGATACACATGCTTCTGCAGCTTCTCCAGATCTGGCAGTCTATGGGCCTGAAATCAGGACTGTTGATTGGCCAGTAAGTTGGAGCAATGAAGTCTGGAGTTTCCCGTGTTAGCAGTTACACGGTTTTCACGTGCCCTATGGGCAGAACGTTGTTCTGTCAGCAAAGGTCACTTCCCGACCAGTGACTGCACTATTTAATGTGACGGTAACTGATATATTTTGTCGTAGATATTTGAAGATTAGTAACTCCACTGTTACTGAATATTCGCTAACGAAATGTTGCGGTTCTTTCAAAGATATATTCTGAATCCAGTGCATGTAATTTTGTTTAGTTTTTTATAGGTCATTTCTCTTCAATATTGTCTGTGGTTTACTTTTTCCAGGACACAGTGTATATTAGTAAATTTTGTTTTAATACAACACTGTTATTTCATCTGTTAATTTGATAGAATCAGATGAGTAAAAGCTGTGGTGTATAACGGTCTTTTAAAATGTTAACTAGGATATGGCAGGACTGTTAAAACCACCAGCAGCGGAGATGCTGGTCGGATCCTTGCGCGAGAAGTATCCCAACATTCCAATTCATGTTCACTCGCATGACACGGCCGGTATTGCTGTCGCGTCTATGCTGTCTGCGGCCCATGCTGGCGCAGATATCGTTGACGTTGCTGTTGACTCCATGTCTGGCCTGACCAGTCAGCCGAGCATGGGAGCCATTGTCGCCTCAGTTCAGCGCACGCAGCATGATACGGACATTGAGCTACAAGCTGTCAACCAGTACTCAGCTTACTGGGAACAGGCACGTCAGCTGTATGGACCATTCGAGTGTTGCACCACACTGCGTAGTGGCAATTCAGACATTTATCTCAATGAGATTCCAGGTTTGTGGAGTTATTACGTACACTTGTTGCCAACTTTGATGTGTTTTGAACTTTGAATATGTTGAAACTTTCCAGCTGTTGATCTGCACAACAGTGTCAGAATTTGGTAGGCCATTATTTGGGTGTATCTAAATATTAGTTTATTTAGTTGTACATTAGTTAGAACATGTGACAAGTAAATAATAGGAAGTCGTCAGTGGTAAGAAGAAGTATAAATAATTGATTATAGGGTCATACTCGGTGTGTTTATAACTACTTTTTGTACAAAGTGACTTAATCACTTGAACCTTCAGTATGAATGATTAGAGTATTTTTACAATACAATTTGCAAAATAGGTAAGGTTAACTTTAAAGCGGGCATGGCTGATCTGTGCCTTGCAACTGGTAATGGCTTACATTTCTTTGAAGGGAAGGGAAGGAGTTTACTGGGCACTGAAATTATTAAAGTTTCTTGACAGTAACAGCATAGTTAGCAGTTAAATGCAAGTCTACAATTAGCATCGTTAGTTTCAGTCAGTCAGTGTATGGCAGTTTAGATGTAGCTGATAAGTTACTCATGACTGCGTTGTATGCAGGTGGACAATACACAAACTTGCAGTTTCAAGCATTCAGTCTTGGACTTGCTGATCAGTTTGAGGAAGTAAAACAGATGTATCGTGAAGCCAACCTGTTGCTTGGTGATATTGTCAAGGTACTGTGTTGTGTAGTCTTGTTCATTTCTGCTCCCTTTGCTGCTGGTTTTGATGCTCAAATCGAGTTTCCTTCAGATGCACTGTTATCTAGATTATCAGAAGATGAGACAAAGTCATTTCTCGTTTCAGATGTGTTTAAAAAAATTAAATTTTTGTGAGTTTTAAAATCAAGCTTTCCAACATTTTGGTATCTACAAAGTACTATAATAGCCATAAATGGATACTGTTTTTCATAACTTCTGCAAATAACTTGATCATAAGGGGTATGCGATTTGAATGGTTTTAATGTGTAGAGTAGTTTAAGAAAAACTTTATATTATCTCTTACACTATGTCACGTGCCATATTTTTCAGCTCTTTATTTCTGACATTGCTGTAGTAACCCATTTGACCAGTGGTGTCTTAGGCATATATTATGCATATCCTGAATGGCCTGCATTTCTAATGAGGAAGTCCGCCGACTTACTGACCAACTACCACATTGCACATGCTGATCCATCTATGGACCACAGGCGAGTCCTCAGGGCCTGTGGCCCCTTTGCTGAGCGACTGGAATCCAGCTGACCGTGTCAGACCTGGCTCTGGACTGTTGAGTTCAATTTAGCACCACTCAACATTGGTCTTGCAACTGCCTGTCGGTGAGCACAGAATTATCAAGCCTAGAGCATGCTTGTAGGAACGGCATTGTCCAGCATTGGACAAGCTACACGATGATGCTGATTGGCCCACCCATGTACATTCTTAGTTATCCCACTGCTACACTGAACCTTGTACAAATGATGAGTGATCACGATAGGTCAGTGGCAGTGTATGAAATGTCTTTTGTTGTTTGCAAATGGTTTCATTTAGGTGACACCTTCATCGAAGGTAGTCGGTGATCTGGCACAGTTTATGGTTCAGAACAAACTGACAGCGAAGACTCTGGAGGAGCGTGCAGAAGATCTCTCGTTTCCCAAGTCCGTGGTGCAGTACATGCAGGGACAAATAGGAGAGCCACCTGGCGGCTTTCCTGAACCTCTCAGATCTCAGGTAACATTGTCCCCGAGTCATGGCTAGTAATTTAGCAAATTTGTGTTCTTGCAGCTGTCCTTACAGCTTTACTAATGCTGTGCTCATCTGAGTCATTATCAGCGATGAGTCTTGAACTGACAGCAGCGGTGAGTTCAACGTTGTTTCTGTCATCACTGAATTTTAGTGAATTTGTTCACATCATGAATACGTGATGTTGTGCACCAGCTGCAGGATGATGCTGTTGTATTTGTTTGCTGATATTATCAGTCAAGAAGGATGTACAAGTTGCATTGCATGAGAAGTTACCCCCAATACAGTACGGATAGGTCATATTACAGACTATTAGCAGCCTGCACTTTTGAGTCATTAACATTGTTATTGTTACTGTTGTTAAAATTGTAATCATTATTAAGTCTTCTGTACTGTATTGTGTAGCACAGTTAGCTGCAGTTATTCTAAGCCTATGTGCAAAAAGGGCATGTTAGTTTAGGGTCTAAGTCTAACCATTACACCCATTTTTACACTTGGAAACGAATGATGATTTGATTCTTCAGATTCTGAAAGGTGCTCCTGTGGTGGAAGGTCGTCCAGGGGCGAGCCTGGCACTTGTTGACTTCACACAGCTGAAGAAAGATCTCACGGAATCACTTGGTGCCAGTGTCCTGACAGACAAGGACGTCATCAGTGCTGCAATGTATCCCAAGGAATTTTCAGATTTCTACAGATTTCGCCAAGAGTACGGCCCCGTCGACAAGTTAGACACCCGGACATTTTTTGTGGGACCAGATATTGCCCGCGAGATTCAGGTCTGGTTGTTCAGTGACTGATACGATGCATCAGATTGCCTTGTCGATGATTTTACAGGCTTTTCATGATATTTGTCCATTTATTTGGTTTATTGTTTCTTTAACATTTTTACTATCTCGATGGTCCTGATTGAGCAACAAGGTGGGCAAACATAGAATATCTACTTGATTGTCTGTCATTTTATGTATTAGTGAGACCAGGCCTTGCCTTAAGCAGCAATTGCGGTACAAGAAAACACAACAAGAAGCCAAAGTGATTTGGCAAGGGCTGCATTGAATGGCCCCCGCACAGTGAAGCTGAGTTGAGCTGCATGACAGACAGACAGACTGATGGACAGACAGACACCGCACACATTGGTATCAGTAGTCTGCATCTCATACATTCGACGCAGCCTAAAAATGAAAGTGGTTATAGTAATATTTCTAGTAATAGTAGTGGTAGTAGTACTAGTTGAATTGCATAGTTTAATACAGGCCATGGACACTGACAGTACCATGCCGCTCAACGTGATCTTGAGCTTTCTTCTCCATTTTTGTCCAGGTCATTTTCTGGTCGTCTACTTTATGCCGAGGGTGATGCAGCTGTTGCAGTGGCCAATGTTGTGTGTGAAATGGCAGGTGGAGATAGAGCGTGGCAAGACTCTGCACGTAGTCGTGCTGGCAAAAGGCGACGTTAACAAGGACGGAGAACGTGAAGTCTTCTTTGAGTTGAACGGTCAGATGCGAACGCTGCATGTCAAAGACAAGGAAGCTATGAAGGTATTGGCTGATGTCTGTCAAGCATATGGTGTTGAAACACTGAGTTAGATAAGTAGGTACCTGCATGCATTTTGGTGCATGATGCCTGGGAATTTGCACCTTAGCTCAGCTGAGCAGTACCACTGAACTATAATAGTTCAGTGAGCAGTACAGCTCGTCTGCGTGACATTATCGACCTGACCTTTTGTGAGTTTTGAGTCAAAATTTATAACATGTCACGAAAATTTGTTGAAAAGTTATGGATTTTGCGAAACTTCAAGTCTAATGATAACAAACTACTTTTTGCATACAAATCAAAGTTCCAATTTGCGGAAGTTTCATATTTCAAAAGACGCAGACTGAGTTAAAGGTCGTCGGATTAATTTCCAATGCTGAAGTTATCGCGCTATGCAAATTAAGGCATAAGGAATACGAAGCTGGCTTTCTACATACTTTTCTAACTCAGTGTGTAGAAACATATTCAGGACATATTGTAATGTTATTGTAGCAATGCCGGTTTTGTTTGCAAATTAGGTTCATAATGTTTATAGTTAGAATTTTGCATTTTGTCATTTGAAAAATGCTCTCAGCGTCATATTAAAGATGATGTTCAATGGTTGTAGATTTGGTACAGTAGTGTGGTCTAATGTTACATCTTTACAGTAGCTTGTTATGGATAAAATAGATTGTGTCCTGAGAAAAAAGAACTTCCTAGCCAGTATTTGATGGAAATGTCAAATTTCAATGCATCCTGGTGAAATTGTGTGCACTGAATTCTGAATATATCTCTGAAATAATCACGAGATTCTTTTTAGAAAATGTTTTTAACAAATATCGATGATGAAATATTTCAGTTTCCAGAACGTTAGTTAATGCAGTCACTGGTCCGGATTTGACATGTGGTGTTCTTCGCAGAAGATTGCGTTTTAATTAAAGTGTTGAGGCAGGAAAAAGATATGGTGCTAAAAACTGATCGCAGAATATCCCAACGAGTTGCAGACATTGTCAGGCTTGAAGAAAGATATGTTTTACTTTTGCACCTTGACAGTCACATGTCGCCAATAGTGGACATTTTATGTTGCTATAAATATTGTAGACATTAATAGATTTTTATTGAAATTTGGTTATTTGTTTGCAATTAGATGTTACATTGTTGCTGCAGAATTTGGTTAAAGTCCAACGTCGTTTGCTGGAGTTATGGTTACTTTTTTCTCGAATGCTCTGTAGAAGGTTTCTGCTAGTAAAACTTGGTCTGATTGTTAAGCATCATCGATAAGTTTTGTTGTAGTTACCAGTGATGTGAACATAATATTAATGTTGGCATTAAATTACTGTTTGAGAAGCCAGAATTAATGTGGTGAGTTTGATGTCTGCTGTCTTTGCTGATACGAGTTGAGTTAATGGAGTTTTACATTTCGCTCAAGACATAATAGCTTCTTTATAGGTCATTTCAGAGACGAGTATTGATGTGAAATGTTTAGGAGGTTCATGTCCATCCAAAAGCTCTGAAGGGTGTGCGTGGATCAGTCGGAGCTCCTATGCCCGGAGTAGTTCTGGACGTCAAAGTGAAAGTCGGTGATCGTGTTGAGAGACAGCAGCCACTGGCTGTTCTCAGTGCTATGAAGATGGAGATGGTTGTTCAGTCACCTCTGGAGGGAGTTGTCAAGAGCATAGCTGCAGAGCAAGGAATGAAGCTCGAAGGAGAAGATTTGCTGATGGACATTGAGTAGAAGCACTGAGTTTATATGTTTTACAAGAGTAGCATGCATTGCAGTGAATGACTGTCGTTTTCAAATGTTGTATTTAAATTCCTGTTTATTCAAAAGCAAATACTCTTACTGCATTCTGTTTGTGAATTAGTGAGTTGTGATATTACAGTGTTTGCAATATTGTTGCCTGCATATCACTCTTGTTGTCTTGTGAAGTACAACACTTGTATAAACTATTTTAGACTTGGATTTACGTGCGCAGTTGTCGTAATAGTTGCGTATATTTTGTTGTTTTGCATGCTTGGTCGTTATCTTAGCAGAGGTAATTTATTAGTGTAAAGATGTACGTCTATACTTGAAATGTATTTTGTGTACAATTAAGTACGGGAGAACAACTGATGGTAAATTTGCCATCCTGTCTTGTAGTATCCATTGTGCGACATCTGCAGGCAGGTCTATGGCTTTTGCTACTACTGTGGTAACATTTATGACTGCATACAAGTATTATAGCTGAGTTGTGAATTTTGATAGTATTTATATATGCATTGTGTGTTTGCATTCACCAGTATCTAGTCAGATGTATGGAGCTCATGTGCCATTTTTACTTGGGACCTGTGTTGTGCTGTTACAGTCTGCAGACTTGATGCTTAGCATTTCTAAAGAATGTGTAGGTTTCTAGTGAGTGAAGTCTCTTAGTTACTGCTAATTATTAGCTCAGCTGGCTACTGCATAGCTGAGCTAATCATATAGGCTGTTTAAACTATGTTTGTACGTGCATCTGTCTGTTAACCAAGGTGTTGGAAATTGTGATCTTGCATGCAAATACATGCAGATGAACTCTGATCACAGTCCAAAACTAGGTCATGCTGACCTACTTAAGCCAGCTGAGTAACTGTCTGTAGGTGGCTTGTTATTAGTTATTTACAGGACTTTTATTGCTGTTTTAGCAGATATTTTAATGCCAAATAGATATGTGCATGCATACATACATTGCTGCCGTAAACATTAACACAGCTGCTCTAGTTACTATAGCACAGTGCAATACTGTTGTTGCACGATGTTCTAGGCAGCTTAAAGGTCCAGCAGATTGGGTTTTTGTCACACTGGGACCCTTACGCTTTGATTAGCCTAGAGGCGGTTGCCTACAGTTATCCTAGTTCATATTGTAACACAGTGGAGTGGTTCTGGTGAGACTGAAGCCTATCTCAGTGGCCAACTGGCTTCCTTCAGTGCTTTGATGCTGTTGGTTGGGTCATCTGGTCTGTAAAAAATCGTCCCCGAAATGACCTATAAAGTGTCGAGTGGGACGTTAAACCTCTGTTTACTCACTCACTCACTGACGCATACATACATTTCTGCCATAAACCATTTTTTGCCTTTGGTTGGGGCTTATATAACTCATATCATATCAGAGTGTTCATTTCTGTACATGTATGTATATTTAATGCTATAATGTATACATTTTATCCTGCTGTACGGTCAGAGCTTCAGTGGTGGAGAGGCAGCAATATTGTTTAATGGTATTGCTATGATTACTGTAATTAAGACCATTATTTTTTGAATATGAAACTCGGTAGTCCAGGGTGAAGAACATTTTTGTATGAGAATTATTTTTTGTTTGTAAACTGGCCATTAGCAGTGGCTGGTGCACATGGCTGTGTCGATTGTTGCATCACTTTAGTAATTCCGTTAGTTGTGATATTGCCATTTTGAATACAGTATCTTGTGTGCCAGGTTTTGCTCATTTTACAGTGCATTTTTTGTTTAAGCCTATACTTTGTGATTTCTGTGTGGTTATTTATTATTCAGTATTTTGTTGTCATATATATTACGTGACAGGGTCATGTGGTGATGTTTCTTTAGGCTTTACTAAGCCTATTGGTATGTACAGTGCAGAATGTTGAAGAAAATATGTTGTTGAAATGTGTCGAGTATACTTGTGTAATTGAAGAAAAGCAGAATTGAATAATTCTTAAGGATGCACACAGTACACACAGACCATGCAGCATTCAGCTGTACAACACCAAGTGAATGCGGCCACTATCCCCTAGGGCCTAGACTGTTGTACAAAGTGACTTGATCACTTGAACCTTCAGTATGAATTATTAGAATATTTTTACGATACAATTTGCAAAATAGGTAAGGTTAACTTCAAAACGGTCATGGATGATCTCGGTGATCTGTGCCTTGCAACTGGTAATGGCTTACGTTTCTTTGAAGGGAAGGAAAAGAGTTTACTGGGTACTGAAATTATTAAGGTTTCTTGACAGTAACAGCATAGTTAGCAGTTAAATGCAAGTCTACAATTAGCATCGTTAGTTTCAGTCAGTCAGTGTATGGCAGTTTAGATGTAGCTTATAAGTTACTTGTGACTGTCGTATGCAGGTGGTCGGTACACAAACTTGCAAGGTGCAAGGGCCAAAAAATTGTTACTCTGCTTTAATCGGTACTTTTTATGATGATAATAATGGCAGCCTAATTTTTTATCTCGAATACTAACGTCGATAAATTTTTCGTATCATCGTGTAAGAGTTTTAATTAAAATCGCCATTCGTCGAAGGCATATGGCACTGGCCGCGTCTCGAGTGCAGCTGTAGCCTCTCTCGCCGATTAAATTACATGGTTCGCAGAGCAGGTCGCGTGACGGAGTGTCTGGGCAATGCAATATTCCATTTCTCCTCATACGAAGTTGACTTTGATTTCGGTCTGTCAGCGCCCATCGTGGGTGCAGTAGGCCTATGTATGTATGGTGTCATAGCCCTCTAGGCTCTATGGGGCCGTAGACCTCCTTCTCTGGGCATTTCCATGAGCCTGCTCCACCGATGACGGACTGAGATACCTCTGGGAGTCTCCTCTCCTTCCGAGCGCGGCACCACCCGCTTGGCTGATGGTCCCGTTTACACTGTTAGTGGATTCAGACTCAGTAGTCATACCATGAAAAGGATCAGGATTCAGGAGCTGATAACCAGGAGGGGCGCTACTCCGCATCCTAGATAGTGTTTTAAAGAGACACCATAGATCTCTCGCAGTACAGGAGCCAAAATCAGGGTTGCTGACTTGCCCCCTGCTGCGAGTTGCGTCTCTGCGCTGCCGCCGGTTGGAACCCTGTTGGTACCCGTTGAGACTTGGGGTAGCGCCAATAGACTGTCTAGTGTTTGGGGCGTAGAATCTGTAGTCACCGTTGGCCATACGGTTCGGCTCTTCTGCCAACTATCGATATTAGTGTTGCTGCTGTCCAACAATAGGACTAGGTTTATTTAAAGGCGACCACAGTCACCACACCCGCCTTGTCACCCTCCCGTCATAGGGTTATGAGAGTTTTTCTAGGTCCTCCGGCGTCACCCGTTGGATCCTCTCCCCTAATGAGAGAACCGGGATCAGACTATCGCCCGCTAGAACCCAGCCAGTATTTCTACGGTCTCGGGTATTGGAAAGTCCTGGAAAATATATTGGAATGTTAATCTGTACGCAGTGAGCCTGCCCACTACCCTCCCAGACTTGTACGGTAGGCGATCCCTTTCCCCATTTCCCACCCACTCGTCGCTTTCAGCGTCTCATTTCACGACACTCTTCACCTCGCACCACATCCTGGCGACGCCACTGCTCGATGGCCAGTGCCTCAGTGTGCGTATGAGCGTACGTCAGTGTCAGTACTACTGCTGCTGCTGCTGTAACTGCTTACTGCCTATTCCGTCAATTCCGTCAGTTAGTTCCTTAGTTGACTGCCATCTTGTTTGGATGGCGAGTGCGTTGAGGAGTAGTGAGTAGTGGCGTCGTTGTCGAATGGCTGTGATGGCGATCGCTCGCCGTGTACGGCGTCGCGTTTCGTGGCGGACTAGGACGATTACGGCGATTTGATGTAGCACGTTTGACGGTCGCACGATCACACTTCCTTTTGCGGATATTCGCGACGACAACGCATGCTGGCGGTTGTACCGTCGTCTGCAGCGGTTACAGTCGCCGATCTGTGTGTTCCGTAGCCATCTAGGAATTTGACAACTCGCTAAGGATATACACGCGTTAAACAGCGACGATGGGTACTCGGACGACACTGCAGCCAGTCTTCGAGTCGGTCAAGACGGATCATACGACCGTTCACGGTTCTGTGCCTCACCGCCACGGCTCCAGCAAGGTCTTGTTTGTCACTGTGTTTGCAGGAGGACTGTGGTAAAATGCGGAATGTTATTGGGAAACCATACCCGTTACATTTGGAGTTACATTCTGCAGCAGGGGTCTCCTGGGGTTGTGCACCACACCACGATGTAGCCCAAATCCTAACCATGACCCTATCCCTAACGCTAACCCTAACGAAGTGGCTATTGTTACATTTATTGTGATGTGTGAAACATTCACGTGGCTCCTGTGAGAAACTTGCATGAAAAAATGTGATGCGAGTTTTTCTCGCATGAGTTTCTTGTGTATATGTCATTAGGCCTCAAAAAATAAAGCTGGTGATCGTCCCCGCCCAACCCGCGGAAAAGGCGCGACCCCAATTTTTATTATTTTTTTTAAAAGTTAAATTTCTTTTAAATCTGTTAAAATTGCACTTAAATGACTCCGTGTTTAGTCTTGGGCTTGTGCTGAAATGTTTATTGTCAAATGTCAATGAAGTTGCTTCTAGTATTTAACCAGATTTTTTTATCATATAATAAATACCGGTGCATGTATTTTCACCATTGACATCACTTGTTGTTCACTTCATATTGCACCTGGACTAAAAGGACATG
>Ga0126335_1002510_pt1 | contig 11020 bp, 4 predicted proteins | sample OlaspJWI45metaG_FD_108409 | JGI IMG/M metagenome (GOLD analysis project Ga0126335, IMG submission 108409) | Marine gutless worms symbiont microbial communities from Oahu, Hawaii - Olavius sp. 1 OAHU.JWI-45 metaG | ecosystem: Host-associated > Annelida > Digestive system > Unclassified | place... | reverse complement strand
GTTTTTACTATATTTTTGACCATTTACAACTGCTCAATCGAAGTTTCTGCAACATAAGTACACGGGCACTCACGCCGACGCCTGTCATTTTCTTCTTTGTTTCATATTGTTTACTGTCATTAGTGAAATAAAGAAATACAAGGCTTTTTGGATTTCGTGACGTAATTTAGTTTGATGTAGATGAAATTCATTTTTATGTAAGTTCTTTGTCATGTTTTTAATTTATTTCTATTTTATTTAGCATTATGAATCAATCAAGGCAGCTTATATAGCGCAAAAACAAAGGAATTTAGTCACTAACTATAATGCAACAATTGGTGATAGCTCACTGCAGAGGTATTGCTAGGTAAGAATGTATAGGCCTGCTTCAAAGACCACAAGGCACATAGACGTATGGAATAGGAACTGTAGAAAGCCAGCGGTCATTGTATCAGATATCTTGCTGTTCCTCGCAACATGTTTTCGATTATTATGTTCAAATCGCTCAGCGTCGTGCTGCGGGCGCGAGCAACATTCGTTTTACACGCGACACAGAGAGTGTAAACGCCACATGAAACCATGAATACGAGTTTATGACGTGAGTGTGTTTCCACGCCCGGTTTTTGTACTGTTTTGTACTTGTTGATTTTTGTCCGCCAACCACTGACTGCTAACATTGAAATTCCTTCAGCCATTCCTAACATATTTGTTTAAAGAAACAATACAAAAAAACAGTAAAATAATAACGCCTAGAAACGAGACTAAAAGACCTAAAGGAACACATGGACTTAATATCCGGTAACCTACACGACGTACGGCTGCAAAATTGAGGAAATATTAAATAGTACAGTACTCAGGGCCACAGTAAGATATAAAATGCTCATTCGATTGTTTAAAAAAACTGGCAAAATCAAGGTGGTCTATTAACTTTTTTTAAATAACGATACACTTAAATATATTCCACCATAAATCAATACGCTCACAGAATGAATTCAACAACGACGTTATTGAAATTCATAAAAGGTCGTATACGTTTAAAGTTTACAATTGTATATAGCAGTACACACAATCGGTAACATCTTAGTTTAAAAAAGATGTATAAATCACAATTGCGAATCGCACGCAAGTATGTCAAAAATGTCAAGATAAAACGATTTAGCAACATCATGAAACGACAGTGAGGTGTTTTCGAATTCACTTTCTGCGCTGATGACTTATGCAAATCACCGACATGAAAAGAATGCGGCGTTTTGTTCTCTGGTTGTCTATTAACGCCGACGAGACTGTAGGAATGCACATTTCTATACAGCGAATCGTTTGAAGATCAGTTTGTGGGTTGACTTTCATCTGGAAAAAAATGCGAGGCTGATGACCAGAAAAACGACGTCATTGAGTCATTGAATTGTAGAAAGTGAGCTCTGTTTTAGCGAAGCCGTTTAGCATACAACCGTTAGCGGCAAGACGAAAAAGACCAGCAGTCTTCGGCCTGGGACGGAAAGAGGCGTCAATGGATTTTCCTGCCTCTTGGCGCCTCGGTTAAGTCGGTTCGCATATGCCCGCCGGGTTATTATGACCAGGGTCCACCGCTATGCAAAGAACACCGTGTGACAAACAGTCACACTGGCAACGTTCCGGGCGTTGAACTCCGCTGCTAAATGTATTGACAACCCGCTAATTCTTCCTGGTGGGTCCGCCTATAATGATCCTACCACCCACGACGAACCGTGGTTTCGGGGTACCCGTAATTCCCACTTCTGAAGAAACTACTACCGGTGAAATAGCCATTCTCTTTGATTTTCGAGCAAAGCGATTTTAATTATTATCAAGTCGTTAAGAAGTGGGCGGGTGCGGCGTACAAATTGTCCATTGTGGACACTGTATGTAGGCGGTTAAGAATTCAGTTCACTACACCGCACTGCTTTGTAGTACAGTGAAAGCTTGTAAACCGATTGAAGAACAATGCTGGTATATTGTATTTGTGAACGCTGTGGGCCACAGAGTGCGGTTTCTGAGTTCTTTAGTTACTAATATGGCGACTCTCGAAAGAGATAAAGCTGGCTGAACAGCATGAGCATGAGGTAGACGAAAAGATCCTCAAGACAAGTGGAAATAATAGGCCTACAATGCAGTAAGTAGCAGCCGAATTTGAGTGATTAAAAATTTTGTCGGATGTGTGCTATGTCTAGTGTTTGCGATACCCTGGTTAACAGACAGACACAGACAGACGCAATTCGAACAGTCTATGCTATCGGCTAAGCTGTAACCAGCTGAGCTAAAAGTTGTCAAGATCGAGACGAAGCTAAGACTATATATAAGCCACAAGACCATAGCGATCCCAAAAACAAGAATCAAACAGAAGTCACAACCCAGCGAACATCATTGTCCAAAATGCTTGATGCTAACAGTGAGTGCGCGCCAGCCGTTTGTTTTGGTGCCGGATTCATTTTCTGGACCAGATATCCGATAATTGTTGGACTCTTGCTGCGTGCAGCTGTCTGCAATGCGCCATAGGCTCAAAGCAGCAGCTAGACGGAATCGAAGTATTCTTGCAGATCGCCCAGTGAAGTGCCGTATCACTACGGTCATCAACTGCGTTTACCACAGCATCTTGCTAGATCAGAAACTGGCAGATTTCCACATTGCCAACGGTAACCATCAGGCACGTTTTTGCGAACTCGTCAAGTCGCTTTATATGCTTCGCCGGTGCCATTCTCGACGAGAAATTTTACAACTTCGATGTTTCTTGTTGTACGTGCGGCACGGAATGGCGTGATTTGGGCGGAGGGGAGTTGACGCAGGTCCCGAGTTGAATCAACGTCTTTTAATACCGCTTCCAGGTCGTTGGAATTTGCGACCCAGCAGATGGGCGTCACATGCAGCACACTGGTGCTAGGCATCTTACACAACTCGTTAGAATTCGTTAAGGTTTAGGTTAGGATTAGGGCAAAGGGTTAGAGTTAGGATTAGGGTTAGAGTTAAGTATAGTGTTCGGGACAGGCTTAGGTTAGCCTTGGGACGAGTTGACTGTAAACCGGTTATGCAGCGTCGCAGACACTGGATCAAAAAGTGTAAAGCGGCGTTTCCACATGCGCTGCACTGCGCGATGTGATGCGCTGCTCGATGTGATGCGCAGCGCATCACCGCAAGACTGATGGCGAGCGCAGAGCGCGAGCCTATAACGGGAGTCTCGGGGGCGTAGCCCCAGCGGGGTCCAGAAGCAGAGCTCCTGATCAGGGGATCAAGAATGGAAGACTGAAAGCTTTTTAACTTCTGGACATCCGCTGAAATCGGCAAATTTGACTTGATTTCTGTATTTATAATCGTGTTGCACGCAGATAATTGAAATTGCAAACTGAGTGGAGATACGGCGGTCCACCGTGTTGCAAACAATACTAGGCCTATACAGTACAGTATACACCGACAAAGGGTTCAGGAGGTCGAGTGCCGTCGGCCGAGCTAATACTTGCGCAGACCGTCGGCGTAAGTATTAAAGCCTGAAGACGCCGCGGAGATGGCGTAGAAGGGGGTCTACAGGGGGAAAATCTCCCCATCAGTGTCCAAACCTCAAACAACCTTCACACTTACAATTCGGTACACATGGCCTAATCCATTACGGAGTTGAGTGCGAGTACTGGTTTTTGAAAGTGTGCGTAAAAAGTCTGCGAACGGAACGAACGAAAATATATCTGGCGAAGTCAGTTGATCTCCTGGGCCCCGTGGCTCCGTGGCCCGTGATACCTGTCTTTGCCTTCCCAAAATACACACAAAACTCCAAAGCAAACTAAATTTAGAAAACACATAGTTGAACTTACATGTAAATTTAACCGAAACCAACCTGACTCAGTACACTTGTAAAACCGCTCATACGAATATGATTACAGGCCTAATTGTGCGCTATTGTCATACAACATAGCACAGAGCGTTTATTGTTCCGATGTATGCATATGCGCAATTTTCTGCAATTTTCTTCTGCGTGTGGCTACAAACGAACCTCAAAGCATCTTCGTCTGCTTTCTCGCAGGCATAACACAGCCGTCACAACAGTGTCCTGGTTGAGGTTTTTTCAATGAAATAACGTATTTGATAATGGATATTCGAGAAAAAATGCTGAAAAATCGGAGTGACTCGATGTATGCAACTACTACAATATTGTATGAGGTGAAAAGCTCGCAGTCTTTAGCATCTGCAGCCCGATTTGATATGAGATAAGATGCGCAGATTTTATAATTTTATAAATTTCACTGCAATGCTTCCAGCTTTCCAAACTAATGGAGAAGCTACTGCACCTGTACTCCAGTAGAGAGATCCCGAGGCTAAGCTGGCTTCACCTCTGAACGATAAGATGCAATAACTACAAATGTAAAAAATAGACAACTACCCAAATACTACCGCTTCTTATCAATAATTTGTATGTTAAGCTTGGCAAATATGACGTCATGCAATTTGCATATTGGCGTAAGTTTACCCACGACTGGGTAGTTTCACAGTCAAATTCATACAAAACATCTTCAAAATACTACGGAATCGACTAATGCATCAGCCAAGAATCACTCATTCAATCAAAATCACAACACATCTAGCGCCATATTACACGCCTTTCAGTGCAAATTTGACGCACCAAAAGTCGTGCATAAATACACTCGACCGTTTGACTTTCAATGCTTAGCGGTGCTGTGTTGCAAGTTCACAGAAAGCACAGGAACAGAAGGAGTGCAATGCACAGTGCATTCTAGTGAGAGGACCGCGTATCCATAAAAATTGTGGCTTCTAAAAATCTCGGCACATTTCATCCAATGTTTGTTTCTATTTTTGAACAAAATCTAATAGAGAACATGTGCGAAAGACGGTGAGCCCTGAATTGGCTTTGTGTGAGACAAACTGGCACCGGGTTTAGCCGAGGAGAGGTGATGAAACAGCACAACGAAAAGCGTTAATTAACATCGGACAGACAGACAAATCCCACAAGTCGACAACTTGACACACAGCGTGACCGCCCGCGCACAGCCAAACGTCAAATTTTCCCGTTTAGCCGCACTCCATAATTCAATGCGCCGTAAGATACCGCTTTCCAACATATCCCACCGGAAGCGTGCCGGCGTAAATAAAACAACATCGAGGATTGAAACCGAATTAATAGGCGGCGTCGGCGGGCCGAACGGTCTGCATCTGTCGAGGAATAGATTGACGGATTGTCCAAGACAGAAGCAGCGGTAAATGATAGGAACGAACGAACACATAAAAGTTAAAACAGAACTCTAAGATCGGTTGCCGTCGCCGACGCGCCGAACTTAGCAGTCAATGTATCTGCTGCGGCGGCTGGATAAACGCTGGAGAGCTCGGAGGCGCTGTCGTATAAAACCAGGTGATGCAGCGCCATCTGGAACTAAAACCCATCGGAAGAGCAGAATACACGGGACTGACCTGTGAAAACAGGAGATTAACCCGCCGTGAGAGAATATAAGAACACAGCACTAGACGATGCAAGGAAATCGAGGGGCCAATCAGGAACTAAAACTCAGGAACTAAAACTCAGGAACAAAACTAAACAGGAGATTGACACGCCGTGAAGGAATACAATGTAGAAGAGAAACACAGAACTAGAACATCTAAGAAAATCGCGTGAAACAAATCGGGAAATGAAACCCATGGGCAAGAACAACTTATATTAGCTTAGCTAACCTCTGAAGCTGAATGTTAAGAAGAGCTACGAAGAAGCATAAAACCAGGTGATGCAGTCCATTGAGTGCGCCAGTCGTCATTTGCGACTCGTCCGCAGAGAGACACAGAGACAGGACGGCAGACATTGGTTACTGAGAAGGCGACTGACTGACCGACGACAGAGAATTAGTTTGTAAGCATCGACACTCGAGGATTACTGACGCAGACGCTGCAACCAGCAACGACCGCTTCTAGTCACCAGGTGCGTTAGGAACTTGACCGTGTTTATCGCAATAAAATGTTATGCTACCACATGTAGTATTATAACAGTAATTTCGAAAAAATATGAGTAATCATAAGCACCGAAACATTGTGCCCTACAATGAAGAGAATTATTATTAGACATCTTATAAGCCTATTTTTTCTTTATGTGCTGCATTTTTTATTTTCTTCGCAAACTGCTGCCACGAAAAGAACGTAAGCCTAATGAAATAACACGAAATAGCCAATTACATATGACAAGCTGTTTTACCAAAAACTACCGCCTATAACGCTGGTTTCATTACATTAATGAATGACTTTTGTGACTTTCAGAGAAGACAAACAGAAAAACGTCGCGTAAAATCATTGAGCAAACGTTCCAACACAGAAATTATCGCAGAGTATGGATCTTCAGCCACTTTGACGTGCTGGGCCTTGAAAATTACCACTTTCGGGGAAATAACATCACAGAACAAGCATAGCGCCGTTAAAGGTCATTCAAGGCCACCGATTTCAGTACTGATCGAAAGCCTGTAATGACATGTTGAACCGTTTCGGCGTGGCAGTGTTGATTCACGGACAGCTGACTGACACACGTAATAACACGCTACAGTGCTGACCGTACTCACTGGCAGTATTTTAGTAAACCGTGTCTCAGGAAAAGGAACATCAGTATTTTGTACGTAATGTTGACATATTCAAGTATGTCGACTTAATTTTTGATAGACAACACCGTGAAGAAACTGCGAATATTCACATTAGTATGACTAACGTTTACTTCAAGTAGATAGTGCTGTTACCATATTTTGCAAAATAAAATCTCGCCACATACATGTACTGTATTGTTACAGCGCAACGTTGAAAACAAAACAAAAGAGATGCACAACTGTATGTATCGTTAACAAACAAAAAAATCTTGGCAATTAAAACAATGTTAGGATCTGTAACAGTGTTCACAATATCCTCTGTGGGCCTCGATGCACGCTGAGAGACTGTGGCTCATAGATTTATACTATAAATAATATTATGGGATACGTCTATATGCTGTGGCTGTTCGTGTTGACTCTGCACAAGACAGCAAAGTGTACTTTGGACAGTCCGTGCACTGCGGCGATGTCCATTGTCAACACAGCGATCAGCTAAAGCAAATTTGTCAATTTTCTGAACTAAGTGATTGAACACAGCAAGAACCAGTTTCGGTTTGCACATTTTAGCAACTGTCATACTGTACTATTTTCTTCTTGCGGTATTTTTTCGTGACAGCATCATTACGTCATCGCGGTTAGTGAAGTGTTAGTGGTAGAGACATAATTTGCATTTTTCAGTTCCTTGCATTTTCGTGATGACGCAAGCCAAAAATTACGAGAATACATCTAGATATGTTAAAATTATGTACAAAATACTGATGTTCTCTTTTTTCTGAGATAGAGCATAGTTTATATTAACGTGCTGTCAGATGTAGGCCTAATTAATCGGTGGACTTGCACTGGTCGACGAAAGTTCCCAGTCGCCATCAATCCGCTTTAGACCAGAAGAATTAACGCGCGAAAACTGATGACATTGGTTGTTGGCAACTTGTTGATTCTCAGACAAACATTAGGCTTATACTGGTAATACATCAGTATGACAGCAGTACTGAGTATTAACTCGTGCGTCCATATGACTGTTGTCTGCTCGCCGACCGCCAGGACTTTATTTACATTCACTGCCAACCTGGCCCTGACTGGCCAGCCAGGCTCCAGACACCACTGTGGCGTGCTGCAGAGTGGCGCCACCTAGTGAATATAGTTAAAACGTACTGCCAGCTCAAGCAGCAGCCGTGCCTAATGTCGGCATTAAACAAACGTGATTGCTTGACAAAATGATGCTATTTCTAAACCCTAAAAGTTGCGTAAATTAACGTCTTGTATGCACGCCTGAAGTTGACCCATCGTATTGAAACTACTGATATGTTTCACACATATAAAGATTGCTATGTCGTGTCATGCTACGTTTAGTGTCCTTAATTGAGCTCGTGTAAACAAATTAAAAATTTAAAACGTGCTGATGGTACGGTTTTAGCTGACATTCCATTCCATTCCTTTGGGACAACTGTTGCTGCAGCTGGGTTGTTTTAATTGTAACAACAATCAGCGCCGAGGCCGGCTCCAAGGCAAGGCCCAATGCACACCCCGTGGTGTGTGTGTGCGTGTGAGGGTGATATGATACGAGTAGGTGTAGCGCGGCTACTGTCACCTCGTCAGTGAGGTGTATGTGTTTGTTCAACAAATCGAGATTCTCTGGTGATAACTGAATATTGTCGCGCCGACGAGTACAAACGTCCAATAAAAACCGGCGCTCATGACGGGAGCAGATGTTACTGATGTGCAGAAATAATCCAGTTGATGTAATTTCATGCACTCAACACTCATTACTTATGAATGCTCGGAGAAAATTGTGCGTAGTTTCGTTTGCTTTGTCTTGATAATTCACGCAATGTTTTACGCCGTTTCGTCTCAAACGCACGAGAGTCAAACGTGACGTCGGCGGTATAAGAAGTGGTAATTTTTGGTAAAATATGCATGCTGTCAGATGCGGTATGAGCATATTTCGCACTGTTTTATTATGCTTTTATATTTGACAAAGCTGCTTGCAAAGAATTAATAGAGAAAATATAAAACGTGCTTTATGCACGACTCTGTGTAAAAATTATTCGTGTTCGCAAACAACACGAACGACTTCGACTGAAAAGTATTCTTGTCTTGACATGCACAAAAGTCCATTGTGTAAAGCGATGTTAAAATTTAAAAAATATTGGGTACTTGTTTGTTAGTTTACCCGATTTAATTTTACCGTTACTTACTAACTCTATCCCTAACCCTAACCCTACGGGTGAATTAGCAGACAGGGACCAAATACCAAATATTGTATTTAACTACAATTATTAGTGTTTTCATGACATAAATGTATGGTATACATGACAGTCGTGTCTGAGGGGAGTGGACAAACGTTGCGCATCTCTGACAGAGAAGAAAAGAAAAATGAACTTGTGTTTGCTGTTACTGATCTTCGTCGTCGGAGCACGTTCTTCGGCCTCTATTGACGCCGACAGCATGGCAGGTATAAGCATTTTTATAAGTAGGTTTGTTATTTTTACGTGATAACCGCTAGCTTGCAATAAAAGTACAACAATTACAATTTTAATGTAAACAGTCAAAATCATGACAATATTGGGAAAAAACTCTGAGCTAAAAAATAAAGTTAATTTAGCCAGTCATTCAGTGCTCAAGAATTGTTTCTGGACTACAGTATCAACGATATTAAAAAGCTCTTAACACACTGTATTCAAGTGTTTGTCCACGAACATGGCGCTCATGCACAGAATTATGTGTAGCTGTCGAAAGATTCAGTATCTTTCGTGGTACAGTGGTTATTGGTAGATTAAAGCAGGAAATCGCTGGGGAAATAGTAAAATATGATGTGGGCGTTTGCGACCTTTGTGTGGAATTCAGGTTAGGCCAATATAGTCAGAAGGGTCTCCGTTGTGCCATAACTTGTAATTGTGGCACCAACCGCAATACCCATCGAATGGCTCGCTGCAAACTGTTTGTGTCATATTATTGGATTGACGGTGCCATGCGGTGGTACACTTTATTAGATTAGGGCTATTTATCCTTGACATAACGTAATATTAAGGAAGTAAAAATTACAACGATGCTCCAGAAAGACAACGTCGATTTTATATGTATTTTTCACTGAAACTTGTTGCTCGAATGCGACAGAAAAAAACGATGCCCTTTGTTGGCAGGTGAAAACTGACGATCTTGGGTTGAAAATAAGTAAAGTAGTGGACGTGTCCCATGACAGGATGCCGTGATGATGATAATAATAATGATGGTGATGATGCCATTAAGCCACTGGCAGATCCATAGAGAGGCCGGTAGAAGCCATGGCCCTTCTCTCACGCTCAAGTTTAGCCTAATTTACTTCAATTATAACATTTCGGTTCCCCAAAAACCGTATTTAGATGGCACCAGACACAATTACATGGCGCAAAATATCACAAAAATGCTACTGCGGCCGGGGATCCGCCCCCATCCCGCTGCGCTTCATCAGGCCCTAGATGGATTATAATGGGCCTCTTCGCGGCAGGGTATGGAAAGAGGGCGATGACGGAGGATGAAGGGAGAGAAAGAAAATGAGATAAAAAATGGGAGGAAAGAGGAAGGGGAAAATGGGGACGGAAGGGGAGGAAAATAAAGGGGGACTTGGCCCTTTTTTCACAGAATCCTAGATCCACCACTGCATCAAGCACACGTATAATAAATTCCCGCTAGCACAACGCCCACATCTGACAATTTCTGCCGCATTTTCCTGATTTAAGAACGCACTAATTCGATCAACTGTGCAGAGTGTCGCCATCATAAAACGTACCGCAGTTAGTTGCTCGTTGTCTAATGGCTGGCGTTAATGCTTCAAGAGCGGTCTGTAGATTACTGCTTTGCATCAGCGCCCAAATCAAATTGTTGACTCTCTTGGTTAGTTTTTACAAGCTAAATAGTCAGCCGATTAAGATCGAGCTGGGCATAGAAGTTACAGTGACGCTCAGTGTGATTTAGTTTTTAGTTTGTCATCAGACTTCGTCAGTATAGGTCTTTGTATGCAAGATTACAAATCTTTATCTATGTCCAGCCGTTACGATTTCCGACATCATGGTTAACAGACAAACACGCACACACAGAGATGCCCAGCAATCCACTTTATACGATCAGCTCAGATGTATGGTCGGATGAGCTAAAAAAAACTGAGTGGGCAAAAATGTGGTACAGGAAACAAAATAGACTAATAAATAATTATAACGTATATGCACAGCGATAGTAAGTAAGTAAGTAAGTAAGTAAGTATATTATAGTGCGCCATAAAGCTGACCTAGCCAGCTTAATCTGCCGCACTCATAGTGATCAAACCGTTGTCCTAAAACAAAAATCCAGGGTAGAGCTAGGGTTGAAGTCCAAAAGTACAGTCCAAGGAAAGGTTAGACTACGGGGTGAAAGAGTTGGAGAAGAGGTAAGTTTTGAGGCGTGAGTGGAAGGAACTGTGAGAGAGGTGAAGAGGAGGGTGCGAGTTGTTGCCAGCAGTTACC
>Ga0126335_1002509_pt1 | contig 11020 bp, 5 predicted proteins | sample OlaspJWI45metaG_FD_108409 | JGI IMG/M metagenome (GOLD analysis project Ga0126335, IMG submission 108409) | Marine gutless worms symbiont microbial communities from Oahu, Hawaii - Olavius sp. 1 OAHU.JWI-45 metaG | ecosystem: Host-associated > Annelida > Digestive system > Unclassified | place... | reverse complement strand
TAAATGTTATATAGTTGATAATTTTTTATTTAATGTCGTATATGAAATATTTTTATATATGCTAAAATTTATAATCTGGAATAACACTTAAACTGAACTCAGTCCAAATTGATGTTCTTGAAAAAGTATTCATTTCGTACCCTGTCTAACATGCATAGTAAACCAAACTGTTAAAAACTTAAATAACGCACTAATGACATAAAAATCATTTTAAGTATCAAAACGTTTTAACTTCTATATAAAGAAAGATTAAGATTTTTTTAATATCCCCAAATTTTAATGTACAGGTTTAGAGAAAAAAATGCATTTTAGTTACTTCGATTTAGACAGTTTGAACTATTAACATACAGAATTAACACGGTAGAAAGTTAATAGTTAGTACATGTAGAATTCGTGTATGTCCGATATCACTTAGGGTTAATGGCAATAACCTCCATGTTAATCTGATTTAATTTATGCAAATAAGGAATAGAATATCTCAACTGTAGGTCTTGAATGATTTAGGCCTATTATATAAACTAAACATTTCACGACGTCCTAAACTTACGAAAATTGATAATTTGCTATAGCAAATAAGTCTCGTCGTTAATTCTTGGCTATATTTTTCTAAATCCCATTGATTTTTGCATGGGCCTTACAACAGTGCAGCACTGAGCTGCCTGTGATTTGATACTGGAAAAATACATTTTGATGAAAATTATATAGCCTTTTCACCACACATTAAGTATGTCGTCGCATGACTTTCCAGACGTTAACAGTTAAAATTTGTCACATGTATGCTGCTAGACACCATCAACAGTGCTTCGTACCGTGCCACGCCAAACGTACAGCAAGCGCTGCACCACTGCTTTAGTTCGTCAATGTTATACGAACTCACAGTTGATAGACTTGACACCCCATATCTTGTAGTCGCGGAATAGTTAGTAGTTCTCTTTTCGTAAGTAAATTGCCAATTGGTCAAGATTTGACAAAGCTGCTGCTATAAGCTTACGTTTTGTGACAGTGTCACTTCATTGCCTGTGCGCCAGCAAATACTGTTTTTTGGTTTTGGACGTCTGTCTCTGTGTCTGTCCGCTACAAAAAAACAAGACTACTGGCCAGAAATTGATGTAATTTGATAGGGGTGGGATATGTGTTACTGTAAACGTTAGAAGTTGTTGGATGCTTTTAACATATGTTTTAACATTCTTTAACATGACCTTAACCGTTGACCTTGAGAAACATTTTCGTATTTTTAAATTTAGGCTCTAACTTTTGAATGTCTTAACCTAGCAACTTCATTGTTTGTGCGAAAGTAAGTCCTTGGAATATCTAGGTTACATTCGAGTTTTAAGGTCATGGTGTTAAGATTAAGGTCACAAAAGCAAAAAAGCGGCAGGTTTCGGGCACATTTTTATTTTTTATTAGAATACAAAAATCTTATCGTACAATTGCTAAAAAAACTATAAGCAACAGTAGACAAGTGTAGGCTACTAAACAAGATCAATATTTCACGGGGTGGAAAGAGACGCAGTCCAACTATTCGGAACTGTTCCGCTGCGTGAAACAATAATGCTGCGACTGATCGGTCGAGTATAAAACATCGCTCTTCGCAACATCAAAACAAACCCGGAGTTTTTTTGTTCTAGTAGCGACAGTGGCGACATGTGTTGGTGTTTGGTCGGGTCTTGAGTACGTATCGATATATTATTACGTTGCAACTGTGCGCTGTTGCCTGTTGCCTGATTGCTGCCCTCTAACGTGCTCCCGCGGCTTCTCGCTCTGCGCGCCACCGTCTACCACCGTGCCTCTTGAGTAATTCTCGTTCGTTATACTGACAGCCATGGCGGCCACCTTGCACGCAGCATGTTAAGAATACAACATATATCGTGTGTACAAACGTGTATATTTATCCACTTCCAGAATAATATGCATTGCCGTAGATATGACTTTCGATTTGACAGTTTCTCGAAAACATTTCTTAACGTGGAGAGTTTTCCTGAAACCGTCAAATAAATTTGACAATTGGCAATTTACTGTTGCAAATAAATTAAACAAAAAAGCGAAGTAAACAACTAGTTACACGTAGTATGCCTAACTGCTTTGTACAGCCCTTGAGCAACGTTTGACAACTTCGAATCAACATTTCAGTTAACGCCAACCAGTCTAAATCTGTAGCATTTCCTTACAGTAAGTTGATATACATGGCATAGCCGTAAAATCTCAGTAAGGCAGGCCCCTACGTAAATACACTGTAGAAAATTTGAGAAATGGCACTTTCTACCACGCAAAGATATAGGTCTACGCCCGAAATTACCAGTCGCTGATATCATCATGACGACTCAAAGCTCCAGCTAAAGCTGTTCGGTCACGTCTGCAGAATGCCAGATGATCGACCGTTAAAGACAATGATATTGGGGATGTTGTAAGGCGAAAGACAACTACACTGTGTCCGGAAAAACTCTAAGCACTAGTACTGTAGGCATAACTTTTACAAAGTTGAACAAATTTTCGTAATTTCTGGCACAATTTATTTTCACATGTAAGGTGACTAAAAATTATAAAAAAAAGTGCAATTACTACGTAATGATAACGTAAGTTTGACGTCATCAAAATTATCGGGCTACCGCAGAGTTCCAGGAAAGAGAAACGCCGGAGTTCATTTCGCCGCTACTGTGGCCTCTAAATTAGCCAAATTTAAATCCGGTTGACTATGAACAACTATTATTCACCATATTCAGGGCAGTTTACATATATACAATATAGTGGAAAAAACAATAAACATAAATAAAGGATAAGCGAGCCAACACAATCTCTACACGACAAGGCTGGCTTAACTGACTACAGTGTCTGGAGCATACTGCAAGAGAAGATGTACAAAACATGTATCACTGATCTCGACGACCTCAAACATCGCATCAGATGATCAGAACCGAGTGGGCTAAGCTGGATCACGCAGTCATTGCTGCAGCTGCGTTAGTGGTGTCGTCGTCTTTCAGCTTGTGCCAGGGCGGGCGGTGGTCATTTCAAGCACTGCTTTTAATTCTGATATTGCGTTTTTGTAATAACTGCGGCCTTTGAAGCCTTCGTTGACTTATCGAATCGAAACAGCTGCAGGCTGATATTCCGGTCTGATTTTCTTGCAGTTGTCAGTTATGACGTTGCGCGTTTAATACATGACGACAGTTTAATTCACAAGGTAAAGTAGTGACACTGTTTAGGTGCAGCGGACATTTGTTGTGTTAGTTTGGTTTCGCATTACCTTGACGACATTCCGTGCAAGAATTACAACTATACATTTATGTTTGTCTAAGTTATGCCTGAAACATTATTGGTTCCATTTTTCCGGACACGATGTAGTATGACGGTGACGGACGTGAATCGTGCAGCCGACATCCTGATGTGGTGTGGTCAAGACATCAAAGGAGCTGTGATTATCAACCGAAGACAGAGTCAACTGGATAAGATTCGTGGCGATGGTCCTTGCTGACCATGGGATTACAGAATAGAAAAAAGAAAGAAAAACGATATTTCAAAAAAAAAGCTTTTCCGCACAATGACTGGCTCTTAATTTTACAACTAATAAGCTTATAATGCATTCACGTATAATATATTTCGTTTTATTAATTATTCTAGGTAACAATGTTATTTTTATTTTGTAAATTCGCTAGCAAACTGAGCTCTGCTCAAGCGTGTCTAGAATGCAATACTTTATCATTGTGTTGTAGTGGCGTCGCTTCTCACTGGCGCCACCAACGACTTCACAGACTGCGACACGGAGGTCACCGAGTACACGAAAAAAACAACGGTTGAATGAAATATGGCCAAACCGGCCCATTATGTCGTATACGTGCAGGCGTAGAGCGCATCCTGTCTGCATCTCTATTGCAGGTTGGTTTTTTTCGACCGCGGGCCGTCGGCAATGTTCTGACAAGTTTACGACAGCGGCGGCGGCGACGATGAGCCTTTGCTTAATTAATGGTCCTCGTCGTTGGCGGCACGGCGGGACTTTAGCTCCCTCGCGCGCTCGGTGCGCGACTGCGCGCGGTCGGTCATTTATCAATCATCAGCGTCAAACTGCTCGATGAAGTCGAGCGCAGCCGGGGTCGCCCAGTACTACCTGCTCCGTCGACAAGATGCTACAAGTTGTAGCGTTTTGATACAAACGCTCTTGCAACACGGCGTGTCGTGCTCCAAGTTCTAACTTGTACCTGAAACTTCTTATAGATGTTTCTGCAAAGATTCATAGATAAGATGACTACGCACGAACACATAGGCCGTATGTTGTTGCAAAATGTAGACGATCAGTCTAAAATGTGATCGCGTTCTCGTTTAATTATAGCTGGATGCAACGCTTCAAGACTGCAATAAAGATTTTATCTTCAGCCCAGCAACGTTTTTTATTTTTATGACCTCGCCGGAAAAAGCTGCCGCCGACCGAAGGAATTTGGTACAGCAGCCAAATAGATGGCGGCAAGGTTAAGGGATTTAGGTTTAAGTTGCCTGTCGAAGAACGGTACAAACATCGTCTCCGTAATACATGATCGTATTTTCGACAAGCAAACTTTGATTACAGATACACGTATTTTTTAGTTTAAAGAAGAATTCCTTCTGATGAGGACTGGCCAAGATCTAAATGTTCAGTATTCAAGATAGCGACTTTTGAAAACCTGTCTTCGAGATGCGTCGAGCTTGCTGCCACGCACAGCTAGTGATGTTGACTGATAACTAGCAAGAACTTAGGGCGTGTCTTGAAAAATGGAGAAATATCTGTAACCAGGCATTTGAAGATAATTTTCATACATGTAATATCAAAGTGCAAGTTTCAAAACATTCATTTCCTGAAAAAATGTCGAGACGCGATTCCCCTGAGTCTCCGCTCCACCACACTCCTGGTGGGGACTGCAGACGTGGGATGCGGAGTTCTCGTTATTTTCGGGGGTATATGACTTTGACTCCAAGACTTGTTGAACTGTACTGCACTAAGCGACGTACATGCGCAGAGAAATTCTCAGTGACATTTTATACCAATTGCAGGTTGCTGTTATGAAATAATTTAAATATCCATTCAGTCATGTCACAAAAGCTGGAAAATATTGCACAAGCAAAATTTTAATTTAAAACCAAATCTTACAAAACACCGAATGAAACATATAGGGGACTGAGACAGTGAGTCTTTGTGAGGGACACACCGACTCTGACTCCACATCTTTGATGACAAATCGACTCAGTTTCGGCTGACGACGACGATGACGGCGGTCCCACTCTGAACGAGCACCTGTTGATAACTATAGCGGTGTCAATCGTGTCGTAGACTATATGACGTTAAAACTACAACAATTCAGCTGGGTTTTGACGATTGGGCTAGTGCGCGCGATTACGTAATCGTTTGGGCGGCGCCAGCTGCTGGCAGAGTGTGACCAAGTTCTCAATAGCAGTGCATTATCTTTACGCTTAGTTGCGGCAAATGAGTTACTGCTTCAAATAATCTCTTCGTAGTCGTGAGTTCCAAGCATGTTTGGAACTCAACAAACACCAACTTGCCCACTGTGGACCTGGCTGGAAGCCCACCTACGTCACGCTCTGTCGGCTGCAGGCACCGCCCAAAGGCTTATGTAATCACACAAACTGACCTTATCGTCACAACCAATGCAGTGCAACCGTGTCGTGTATGCTGACGCTATATGGCTAGTTCGGCGGGCCTGACTGGGCTATGTTCGTAATGTGTCATAGAGCCGCAGCGGTACAAACCAATACATTCTAGGACGCGATGTTGTCACTGACAATCTCACAGCACTCTACACCACGCATTCACTCGCGTGTACCGGACGTCAGGTCTATCAGACCATGAAATAATGTGACTAGCACACCATTAGTTTCCTGCTATTAACAGCTAAGAATGACAACGCACGTTTTAGCTTAGCTGGCTACAGGTTATGGGCTGGGCTATTTATATCATAGGCTATAAGCTATTCAAATGGCATCTGCCTTCTGTAACTCTCTGTGTGTCTGTTAATCATGGTGTCGGACTCGGAAATCATAACCGTAATCTTGCATCAGAGACCTAGGCCTACTGACTAACTCAGATAACAAACCAAAACTAGGCCGTCCTTACCTATTTAAGCCAGCTGAACGTCACTGCCCATAGGCGATAGGCGACCTGTTTCAATTATCATACCCGGACTTCATTTTGTGACTGGTACTTTCAGTGGACCTGTCCATGGGTCGTTAATGAACAGGCAGGCATCGGAAGGAGGCTTTTACCGTTTTGATTGCACGTGTGTTCGTCTCCGGAATCCATGCTAGTTCTCCAATTCCAATCTGTCGCTTAAACTATACTATCTGTAGCTTGCAGTCAAATAAGACTAGACACTCTCTTTACTTACCGTAGATCATCTTATTATTTCAATACACAACACCATGCAGTACTCTGTAGAGAAATGACAGCCTGTTATGATAGCTCAGCTCAGCAAGCCATTGCTGAAAGTCAAGGTCACTTTTTAAAAACAAGTTACTCGTATGTCACGTCTATGCGGCCGAATACAGAGGCAGATCCAAAAAAACGTGCGAAAATGTGAGGATGCTAATGGCGTCTGTGGATTTTTGCCTCCACCGGAGTTCAGCAACAAAGCCTTTAGTCAAGTGGTCATGGGGCGAAGCCCATGAAGAAAAAACTTGCTATAGCGAGATTTCGGAAACTCACCAAAATAAGTAAGTAAGTAAAAACATTTGTATACAGCGCCTAAAAGCAAGAGTCACTAACCATTGGTGCCTCGAACAGTTAATTACGTTTTTAGTTTGCGGCGAAAGGTGTCCAAAGAGAAAGCAAGTCGACGGACATATGTAGGAAGACTGTTCCAAAGACTTAGTCCGGCAGCAGCGAATGCTCGATCTCCAAGACGTGAACTGATACCAGCGACAGGTTACTTGAAATTGTCTGATGAGCGAAGCAGACGGTGGTGGCAAATCGTCTGACAGACACGGTGGTGCTAGGTTGTTGAGCGCCTTATAGACCAGGACAGCGAGCTTAAATTCGACACGTTGTCAAACTGGTAACCAATGTAGTTGCTGCAAGACCGGTGCGATGTGGTCACACCTTCGGGTGCCAGTGACCAAGTGTGCTGCAGCTGCAACATTCTGTACGGCCTGTAAGCGCCGAAACAGGATGTCGGAGATGCCATGTAGGAGATAGTTACAGTAGTCTAAACGAGAAACCTGTGGATCGCATCTCTGGAACAGATAGGTCCTCTCAACTGACGTAAACGTCGTGCTGAACTCACTCTCTTGCAGTTCTAAACTTCTGAAGACGCATCTGTTTACTGAGCACCGTGGCGCCTAGGAACTTTTGCTTACATAACAAATGTACTTTGCTGCAAAGCACAGGAAGTCAAAAATGCATTCGTGTTCAGCAGATGTCGCTAGTTTAGTGACTTCCCACCTCTGACAAGATTGAATGCCAGCATACTCGTAGTAGGCCAGGCCGGTGTCACACATACGCTAAACTTTCATCACGGTTTAATTGAACAAGTTTATTTGTCAAAAATGACATTATACAGGTAAACAGCAAATAACGAATAAGATTAAGTAACTAGTCTATGTGGTCATTCTTTATTTGCATATAAGCATACATCGAGCATATTTCTAGAGCGCAAAACGTAATATCACTAAACACTGCTGTCAAACAAAAGTCTTCAGGTAGTCTACTGTCGAAACGCTGCCGCGCCGTAGTGTGAGTGAAAGATTATTCGACAGTCGACAGTCAGATGCTGAGTAACTGCTGTCGCCGAATATGTCGTGCATTCGAGGGATAACGTACGGATGTCATCTGAACTCTGAAGTCGATGTGCGCTAAAATAGTTGACGATACCAGTCCCGATTCTCAAAATGTAACATTGATTCGGTTTTTGTTTTCTAAACTTCAGTGCTGTAAACCTTGTACAGTGAACAAGGTGATGAGGGGGATAAATGATCTTGATGATGCAGCTGCGGCAACAAACGACGCGTGCATTGATGACGTTAGTTCGTCTTAGATCGGTCGGATTCGTTTCGCCTCGTCCTATCTGCGCCACATCGTCTACTGGACCTTACAGTCTAGAGGGCTTCCAATCGCCAGCGTTTCGGTCCCAAGTCGCCAATCACGGCGTCGTCCGTGTCGCCCAAATTGCCAGTCATTCCAGTTTCGTTTTCGATTCGTCTGTCACCAGACTTACGGCGCGACGATCCTCGCGAGATTTTAATTGCTAACGCGAAGCGGTCGTCGTCGGCCAAGAAGCGTCTGAGCCAGACCGGGCTTGGTTCAACTGTGATCGGCTCAACTTGGCCAGGCGACGGCGCGAGCTAAATAGATTTGAGGAAGTAACGAGCGTCGTCCTATCGTGTGATGGCTAACGCGATTGCGCCGGTATGCAGCTGCGTCGAACGCGCCACGAGGCCATCACTGTCATCGATTTCCCATTCCCGTCGTACTTAATCAGACAGACCGTCAGCATCCAGTCAGCCAGAACATCGAGTACCGTAGCCTATGACTATGACTGATGTCGATAAGCAATACAGTTCAACGTGCCGACCAGTTGCGCCAAAGTGTTGACTCGATGACGATGGCCTTGGCAACATAACCAAGTTGTATCGTTTCGTTGGTTTCGAGGATTTGTATGTGCCAGCCTTTTGTATCGTGCCAAGCACAGACAATTTCCCGCGATACTTAACAAGTCCGCGGAGGTTACGGACTGGATACGGACTTTTCGTTGTAATCTGTATTGGGTCTTACCGGCCTCTAGCTGACGACTTTGCAAAAACTCGCTCAAGTCTGGGCGATCGATCTTTTTCGTTGCTGGACCGACACTGAAACAGCCTAACTATCAACTTACGTATACGCGATGATTTTATGAAAAAAAACTCTGTTGAGCAATCAGTGCCAGAGACAAAGATGGCTGCGAGACATCGACCACTCTCTCACAGCCACCTCGTGACGTCACACCATGCCAGTGATGTCCGAGTATGTGTGCCAGTCGCTGAAAGCATAGATTCACATGCGGCAAATTGCTTAGGTTGGCTTCACCAGTGACTAGCTTTGTGTGGAGCAACGATGACGACGGCTGAGTGAAACATCAACACTGTGTCACTGAGAGACGGTGTCGCGTTGTCAGTATACGTATCACATTACCAAAGGTCAAAGGTCGCAACGTTAACCTGTCTCTCGTTCTGCTGCCCGACAGATTGTGGAAACGTCGTCCCTGTCGTCCTTCAGGACCACACCCGCCACGAGTCAGCGCTTACTAGGCATCAGAGACGCCGTCAGACGCGGTCATCATAGAGCGACGCATCGGTCCTCGCTGACGACGACGACGGCAACAACGACTGTCCACCTCTGAATGTCAAATTGTGGCTACTAGCTGTTTGTTGCAGTAACTGCTTAATCTGTTTTTTCTTAAATCGTCAGCGATTTGTTTGTCATGTCTATAAATAAATAAGCATATAAGTAGGACTATATGTAGCACGCCCAAAAGCTTGCTCAACTATAGAGCTTAATCTGCCGTACTTGACAATAATACAACACCAAAGACTAAAAAACGGCATATCGGTTAGATTTTATATCTCGGCTGAGGCAAAAACTCGAAAGTTAAATTTCATTTCTGCGTTACATTTATTCTGTCTTTCAGAAGCCTGTAGGCTAACGTCTCAGCCATTTATTCAACAAACCTATGCTTCGACAAATATGAGAAAAATTGATCCACTGTTGTTTCGTTACAGAATAGTATGGCATATGTCTATAAAGTTATAGTTTCATAGTTTCAGTCTAGCAGCATTTGCTTTTCTGCGAGTGGTACACGGATGTCAAGGGCCAAAAGAATTGTAGCTTTTTATATGAGAAGCTAGTGTAGAGTTGGACAAGGAGTCCTGTGTATGTACTGTATAAAGCGTTGCGCTGGAGAGTGAAGCTGCAGCACTGCGCAGAACTACAGTCGCAGAATCTCGGCATCACCTCGCGCATCAACTGACGCACAAGACTTATCGATGCCGTTCGTCTTTATTTGTCCGACTCGGTCCGCGCGACGATGCTGCTTTATATTTGGAGTCGATCGAGTCAAATCTGGCAATTAGGCGCTGCAGCGGGCCCGGCAAGCAGGCGACGCCGGACGTAAAACGTAACGTAGCGCGGAGACGAGCGGTCGGGCGCAGTCGGCAGCTCTAGAGGCGACTACGACAACCGTCGCATTGGCCCAGGAAGCAAACTAGCAACGACGAGCGTTCTGCAAACAGCGACACGTTGTAGTCGTCGCGGGGACGACTAATTGTGTTTATCGAGCCATTATCGCAGCCGCCGGCTGGCGCGAAGACTGCAGACTCTGCCAGACTGTAAGGGCAGTTTGGGTACCGACGTCTGCAGCAGTAGTAATCGTGCCAACAGTGTGGCAGAGATGCAGACGAACGTGTCCGTGTATTCCAGATGCATATTTGTTGTCATTCCTCTCGTTCTTGCAATAGAAGTGGTGTCGACGGATGGTGATGCTGCTGATGAAATGACGGGATGAAGATGCTTGCCGACGTCGACGGATGAAGCTTTAGAAAGCATCGCAATTACCACTCACGGTTCTCATGAACACAACAGCACAGTTTCCCGCAGTCTGTTTTCACACGTCATCATCACGATCCACGGCGTTGCACTGACATTGCAGCATGAGCGTCAACAGGGTAAGCAAGTACTTAACGCTGCTCGGCGTGGGCAATATTTTCACTTCACTGGCTCTGTTAACTTCGCTCAGTTATGCATGTGTATTTACACAGGTTTTGTTTCATGCAAACAACGAAATTCGCAATAACGAAAGAACAAGGGTGAAGCAGCAGCACATGCAACATGAAATGTAGTATATCATTGCTGTATAAATTTATGGATCAAATTCTAGGAATTTGTAAAGCGCACACAACGTGAATTAAAAGTTAGAAAATTCAATTTTAGTATAATGTACAAATATTTGTTATTTTTTCTTTTTGCGATTTAATGGCCGCAGTACAACACACACACACACACACACACACACAC
>Ga0126335_1002508_pt1 | contig 11021 bp, 9 predicted proteins | sample OlaspJWI45metaG_FD_108409 | JGI IMG/M metagenome (GOLD analysis project Ga0126335, IMG submission 108409) | Marine gutless worms symbiont microbial communities from Oahu, Hawaii - Olavius sp. 1 OAHU.JWI-45 metaG | ecosystem: Host-associated > Annelida > Digestive system > Unclassified | place... | reverse complement strand
GTCGCCAGATGGCGACAGGGAAATGTTTTTAAGTATTATGTTGGCTGTTTGTAGAATATTAGATAAGTTACACATCTTTAGTAATATATTATGTACCTGTAGCATTTTTATTAAAATGTGAGCTGTGAGCACAGCTCTAATCTTTAGGCACATGTTACAGCTTATTTGTTATTTATTTATCGAAAACACCGGAATAAAGTATTTTTTACCATTATTTACGGAAAACACCAATAGAGGGTCGCTGATCATCTGTGTTATGTGAAGCGACGTTAACTTACACTACCTTACCTGACCAAAACACCAATATTTTCTTTATCGCTTTAAACTGATTACTTTCTACTTCAGTGACAACGAAAACTATACGTTACATTTCATTGGAAATTTCGTGTGACAAGATTTCGTGACAGTCAAAAAGTACAGACTAGTAAGCACCGGCAATGGCCAACTCAGTACGCGCACACGGGTGATCTTACTATGGCCTACGCCCGTAGGCCTGCGGCCTAAGCGGGCTGCGCCCGGTATTAATCTATTAATCCGTGCGTTCGACGGCTTGTCTTGTCTTTTCAGTGTAGTTTCAGACAGACTTGCAAAGAGGACAGGCTGAGGCATATTACAGCATGTCACTAGAATAAGCTTGTTGTTTCGGTTATATTTCCATCTCTCAAACTCTCACTTTCTGTCCATTGATGAACAAGAGGCCAAAGGCATTTGGCGAAGGCTGCACCGAATGACCCGCGCACACGGTACGTGGCGTACACCGCACGCGCCGCCGCCGATTTAAACGTGATATGCAAGGGTATAATCACATAGTTGATATAAAGTAGTTTCTAGCTGCTTACTGCTATCTAAACGCGTCTGCGTAATAAATTTTAATAAATTAACAACCAAAAAACGTTGCATTTGATCTTTAAGCCTCGTGACAAACAGACTGACAGACAGACACCGCGAACATCGCTAAAATAGTCAGCATCTCATGCATTCGATGCAGACTAAAAAATCCGTGATGATTTATGATTTTAAAATTCGGTAATTTTTTAAAACATCGAGTATGTGCTCCCGGATGCTATCGGAATATCGTCATGTCGGAATGCCGTAACTTCAAATCCCAACCTAACACTAATCTTAACCCTAACCCTAACCTTAACCCTATCCCTACCGAAAACGACACTCCTTATCGCAATCCTAACCGTGAATGTGACAAAATTACGCAACTACGCAGCACGTTTACGCTCGTATAGGCCTAAACATACGCGGAGCACAACGGGACACAATCACATCGCTTATCGTGACTGCTAGGATTATAATTTGGCGATCTTCCGCTACCGGCAGCCTATACTGCGTTTCTCCAAATGTATTAGTTCAAGCAATTCTCACGCACATAGCTGATTTAGGCTAACTGTACAAGATGTCGTCAGATGTGAAACTGATCAACACAACTGAATCGCGAATGATTCAGACTGAAGAGTCAGTACAAATTTCTAGACAAAATAGACATTTACAACATAAAAGTAGCCTGAATGTGTACAAACGAGCTCTAAGGTCACATAGGTTTAACTTGAATCCACCAAGATGGTTTATGCGTGCGTGGCGGACGCATGTTTTCGAGTGTGTGCGCTGACGTCTGACTGTGATTCTGTCCGTTTGTCTGTCTGTCTGACTATCTGTCTAGGCTTATCTCGCTTTCTGCACTGACCAATCACGTAGGCTTACACGTGTGACGGTGTGTTCACGTCGACTATTCCATCACTGCAGTTTCTTATCTATAGGCGGAAGCATACACACCGACAGCTTTCTTTTGAGTTTTGTCTCATTTATGTGAACACGTTAGTGCTGATAATTCGCAGAGGCGAAAAATGGGCTTCTGCTATTTTGCTTACACACACGGCAACGACCTCGGGCTTGCGAGTTACGACGAATAGAAGTGCTTTTCATAGTGGTCACGGGTCATAGTGCTGGAACGACGCTACGGCCGTTGCCGGTAACGCTGAACTGATGATGATGACGCGTACTCAAGCCAGGTAAGGACGGCTAATGCTTAGGCTGCATGGTATTACATCTTTTAACTGCATGCATCAGGTGACGCCACTCTGTAGCGCACCGTAATGATAGCTAGAGCCTGGCTTGCCAGCCAAGGCTGTAAACAGCGATAAAGAGCGGACGAACGGACGCACGAATTAATATTCTGTATTGCTATCTGTACTCAACTCATCATATAGGCCTAGGCCTACTACCAGAATAACACGCTAATTAATATAAAACAGCACAGCAGGCCACGGATATCTGAACTGTACACATTCGATACAGATAGAAACAAGAGTAACGAGTGATCGAGCGAAAAGCGACGGCGTGTAAGCCTACAACGTGGATCACTTTCACAAGTATTCGACGTAGCAGTCAGGATAGAGTCCCGTACGACCGTCTTTCAGACCTGTACACCAACCTTGTTCATCACGCTCCTTCACCTTCAGAAACTTCTCACCTTCAAACACGTACATTACAACCGACAACATTATTACAACAGAATGGACAGCATGCAGGAGTTTTCATCTAAAAGATTTGTTTCACGAGACTAGCGTCAATAGAGCACACTGAACGCCGTCTGTTCTGTGTCTAGGCAATAGGCCAGAAAGAGCAGTTCATGACAGCCAGTTGAGCAAAAAGTGCCCTTGACGCTTTTCTCTTATCATCAGTGTAGTCGTCACTGGATAGTGGATAGCAGCCGTCGGCGTAAACTTATGTTGTTTGCAACGCTGGCGGTCACTAACAGGTGCTTGTTGTTACTTTCCAGCTTTGTCGCACGAAACATGCATGACGAGCAGAAATACGCGAAGAAAAACAAGTCGGAAGCGTAAAAGTGCCCAGAACTCAAAACATTTACGGAAACGCTCTAATATGCGTTCCTGCTAGTGCAATACATCACCACACACATAGCCGGATTAACCATAGTGTCAAACGTGCCATGGCACCGGGCTCCCGCGCCACAAAAAAAACGGTATTTAATTACCATTTATATACGGAACCTATAACACCACTGAAGTGTCAGGAAACGCCGTCCTTAGTCCTTCAAATGCTCAGGAAACCGTTTGGTGGCCCCACTGGGGAGGGAGGGGCTTACAGCGCTCCCCAGAGACCCCTAGCAGATGTGGAAGGGGTTTGATTGCTAATGAAGTCTAAACTTTTTATATGCCACGAAGGAATTCAATTGACATTAAGAAAGTTATTATTCAGCATTTGAGAATTACGGGAAACGCCCATCAGGCAGCAAAACCTTGCTTTTTAATGGCAAGGAGTGAGGAGAGGAGAGGTCCCATTTATATTTGGCACAGGGCCCCCAAGAGCTTAATACGGCCCTGATCACACGTTTAAAAGGAACGCTGTTCCTACACACAAATATTAACGGGAACAGCATTCCCACGCGTTCCCGCTCCACTACACCCCTGTAAGTGAAAACAATGTTTCGTCCCCGGGGGACGAAACGATAGCCGGCCCGCTAGCCGCCACAATTTGTTTAAACCGCGAAACGTCCTGCAGGGGTTTGTGAGGGGGTGTTTATCTAGGTGGTTTAGTCGGGAAAAGGGTTTGTGTGTGGAAGGGAGAAAGGTTAACGCAGGGAAGCGTCTGTCCGGGCTGGTTAGCGCCGGGGGCGGACGTTTGCGTCGGGGGTTTTCACCGGAGGGGCGTTGTCTGGGGGCACGCTCATACCTGTTGTCGTGCAAAATTTCAGTGAAATCAGACCATCCGCGGCCGAGTTATAGCGATTTAACTAATTACAGATGGCCGCCGTCAGCCATCTTAGATGTTTGAAGGCAGCGTGTTTGGACCACTCCACAAGTTGAGGGACCCCATTTCTACCAACACAACAAATTTGGTGAAGATATCTTGATCTGTGGCGGAGTATGCCACCGAAGTTGAATTCGAAAAACGCCCTCTAGCGTCGAATTTTACTTCCGGTTTCAATTTCGACACGTCTTCCTGTGGGAATCTTCCTGTGCGTGACCATACGAAATTTTAACCAAATGATACACAGACAGGTGCCCAGGTGCTGTCGAAATGGGCGAAGTGCAGACTCGGAAACACTCAAAATGGCGGCATCGTACTTCCAATAGCGAATCTGATGGCACATTCTGAATCGGGAAGCCGGGATTTTTATTCCAGTTTCCTAGTAACCACACATCTATCTCGCTTAGTTTCGGAGATAGTTAGTTAGTTAGTAAACGAATATGATTAAGGTGCCATAATGTCGAAAACGACTGCTAGGACACCGTACAAAATTAAACGCAAAAAAGTGATATTCGCGTGTGACACACAGACGGACGGACAAACGGTCAGACAACGCAAACCATTACTATAGCTGGCCCCCACATTAAGGCAGGCCAGTTAATAATAATTATGAATTCGATGTGATGCCTATAGCTGACCTGCGGTGAAAGAGAGTTCGTCAGGTTCCTGTGCTTTATAGTCAAACAGCGCCCTAACAGGCACTCTGTCGTCTGTACTCATTGACGATGGCGGTTGTGACGACGACGTTGTAGTGTCATCGCATTTCTCAATGTCTTCGTTCACGTGACTATGACTCGAACTGTCAAAGTACACGCAGATAGAAGGCATAACAATATCATAAAGCCGCAATAGGCTAACACTAAAACTGGCTGCTCCAATGTTACTTCTGTCTGCATTGACATCTTAGAGTTGAACTTGTTTAGCATTTTTGATTTACGTTGTAGCATGCATGGATGTTCGTTCAAACATTTAGACAAATATTGGACATTGTGTCACGCATTACAATACCTTATAAAGTGTGCCAGAATTCATCACGATATGCCGCGGCCATTTGTAATTGTAAACAAAAATTCAACGTTCTCAGAAAAAAACACTCTGGCCTTAAAATAACAACCAAAAGCAAAAACTGTGGTTGTTTTAATGTGTCTCGTAATTTGAGATCCCATAATTTTGATTTAGCCACTGAATTATTGTAACGTTGAGTCTTGCCAACATCAGAGCAAATGCATTAGACACATGCAAAACAAGCTGCATTGAAGTCACGAGCAAGCAGGTGCGTATTTATCGTACCTGGATGACGCAACAGACGCTCTGTGTGGCGGCGTAGATAACCCATCCACCGCTGCTGCTGAAACTGGCGAGTCGTTAGTCTTGTTGTTCGTCGATGTCGACTTGACAGGGTCAATGGGAAGGACAGTGCGTGGGTGGTCGCGACGACCGCTCGGTATGCCGTGAAGTTCTGTCAAATAATATTCCTACACGCAATAGCACACACAATGTCATGGAAAACACAGCGTCGTGTTTGTTGCGTTAATTCAAGAATGCCATTTTGTGGTGGTAATTGACATCTAATCAATGTTTGTAGTATCTGGTGCAGAGTTGTAGGCTATGTAGCTAGGCTACGGCTAGGTAAATGTCACTTAAATGCTTATCTCCATCATATTGGTAAACACCCAGATGGTCTCTGTGTAGCTTATAGTAAACCAGAAACAGTCTCACATGTTCTAATAGAATGTCCCAATAATGTGGTATATTCAGCAGTTCTTGCAGTCATCATCATCATTATCATCATCATCATCATTCATCATTTATTCGTTCATTAAAAACAGTACAATAAGCGTATATAAAATGCACACGAGAACAGGACAGAAAGGCACAAAGTGCTCCAACAACTGCCCTAATGGATAAAGAAAGGCGTAACATCTGCCCCTAAAAAACTGACAGTCTGCAGTAAATTTAATCGAAATCTAACATTAGATATTATACTATCAGATAATCGTTTGCATAATGTTATAATTTCTTGATAGAAAAATTTAATTCCCAATAAATATGAATAATAATAGTGTAACTCTAAATTGTCTTATCTTTGTTGTCACTGATCATTTAGACTATGTTAAGCTACGTTAAACCATAAGAACTGTAACTGTAGACGTCTCAGATACTCGGAGAGAGTCCTCTCGTTGAGATTGAGGAACTCTTCTGGACGGACCAGACGGACTGGACGAATGTAAGACCCTTCCGGGACGAAATGCTCCCTTACTCACGAATTACGGACATCTCATTCCCTTACTCACGGACTAGATTGAACTAGGAAGACTTGCCCAGCCCTTTATTCTATGACTGCGGACTACACTGCTCATTTCTCACTTCTCATTTCGCACTTTTTAGTTTAATTCATGAGTAGAACTTGCGAGCTAGTACTTGGTTTCCCTACATCCGTTGAATATATATGTTGCTAGGAAACCGGAAACTGTTTAGTTTGAAGTGTTGACTTAAACTGTTCGAGTTTGTTGAATTGCTCTATGTTGAATTGCTGCTAGTAAAGACTTAGCATTTCTATCACTATTCTCATTTGTAGTAATGGAGTATAGCAGACTGTAGAGCCCAGAATTGAGATTGAGCCTTATAAGGAGGTAATAGGCCGCTTAGATTACAGTACTCCACGAACTAGCAGGTCTAGTAGTGCAGTTTGCGATATTGAGGAGAAAAGAGTAGACTCCACGACGCTCAACGGACCAACCAATTCAACCAATGAAACTCGAGCAGTTAAAACTGGTGTGTTCGCTTCTGCTCCGTGGCCCTTTCTCGAGAAGATTACAGCCGGCAATCAAGAGCGACGACCAGTCATGGTAGGGGAAGCAGAATTCGCGACAACTGCAGTGTTTATGCACGACAAAAGCTGAGAGCCTACTAAGTAGTTCAATGGTGGTCGACAAAAACTGTAAGACGGGAAATGACAGATAAAGAGAATTGCGGGGCACGAAAATGCAGGACAATACTGGACAAAGCGTGCTTCGAACTAAGAATTAATTTTTCAACTGACGAACACCTGAAAGGATCGAGGCTTAGGCCTACTTTAAATGTGGCTAAATTTATAATATCAAGCAACTGTGGTGTACAGTTATAATTTTAATCCCATGTCTTGCACTTCCAGCGCTCCCGTTTTACAACTTCTAATTGACTTCGTGACATTGTGCAATGTGTAGGACTATGCCAACCGTTATATCGTTACTAACAGTCACTTCCATAATTATACCGCACAGTGTACATGCACGTTCGCCTACCCACCCACGTATACACGAAACGCTGGAGGCTATGTATTCTACCTAATTGCATGACAGACGGCAGAAAATGAGACACACAGAGGTGAACTATGTCTCATCACGAACTGGACGAAACGCACGGTACATCGACTAAAATTAATTTCATCCATTGGCGAATGATTTTTGTGCATGTCCTGAAGCTGTGAATATTCCTCGTCTTCATCTTCCACAACAAGTGCCAATTCGGCTATACTCATCGCAGTAGTTTAGTGGCGACTCTTTGATTCTCACCCTCTCATCTCTTCAGTCGCCACCTCGTCCTATCACGTATGACTTGTGTCTCATCTATACACGTGCTAGCCTCAACCCATAAATGAACAATGCATATAAGAACGCTACATCAATATTCATCACAATCCTATGAGGCTCTGACTGGATTATTCGACGCAAAACCGACCACAGGGCGGCCACACACAGACAGCGAGGAGGACGATAGTATGACGATTTGTATCATGTGTCTATTTTGACGATTTATACCACGGATTTGAGGCTGGTGAGCGGTGGGCTGCGTTTGAGGCAGGGCATGCTGAGAACCATGACGCGCGTTTGATCGAATATTTTATAGCTTGTTTGTAGTCTTTCGCTGTTTTAAGCATGCAAATTCGCGCTTATTTCCTTTGCTTTGTACAGTGACCTGTTAATGAGCTTAAAAGCTGCACAATCTATTAATCTCAGGACCCCCCCCCCCATCGTGCAAATCGTTGCTGCCTCCGCGAAGACGACTGTGATGATAAGATGATAAAATGATGATTAGGTCCAATTAGGTTCAATATATCAGGCAACAAAGCAGCTAAGCTATGCACTCCCCACAACAAGACAAGCTGATGGTCATACGGGTAAGAATTCGTCGTCTTTGGCTGATATTTTCCTCAACGTCACTGTACCAGTATCGACCACGTCTGAACACTTCCTGCGTGATATGTCTGTCAACTCAGGACTATACTCCTGCGCGTCCACACCACACACACTGCACCATCACTTCCACTCCTTAGAAAATCTTTACTGAACAAGAGGACAAAGTAATTTGACGAAGGCCGCATCCTAAGCCAGCAATCTTTCTAAGTATACGTTATAATAGGCAAGATTTAGTCTCACTCTCCCCCGCCGTACGGGCATCGGGACCCCTATTTAATCTAATGTGCCTTAAGTCCCCGAGAGTCTCTACTCCGAACAGAGCGTCGATCCGTTCAGCCGCTTTTGCACAGCGCAGCCGCGTACCAGACAGATTGACACACCACGCTACGGGTTTATCGGTAGCCATAGACGGCATTACGCATTTGCGTGTTCGATACAGCCTACTAATAAAAACGATCATGGCGCTAACCAACACCGAATTTAAATCTGGCGGATTTGGAGGCCACAGTATAGCGGCGAAATGAATTCTGGTGTTTCTTTTTTCCAGAAACTTTTCGGTAGGCCTAACGCGCGTGAAAGCGGCATTATGATGACGTCCAATTTACGGCATCATTACGTAGTGTTGGGCAAGTAGTGATGACACTTTATATATTTTTTTCAGTTACTTCAAATGTCAAGATGAACTGTGCAAGAAATTTTGGAAATTTGTTGAATTTTGTCAAAGTTGTACATAAAATACTAGTGGCTTACTTTTTCCGGACAAGGTGTAGTAGGCCTATAAGCTTACACATTTCAATGAGCAGCTGAGCATGCAAACGCACGAACGAACACCAGTGGGCGACGTCTATCACAATCGATTTTATGCGCTATTGTTCCGGAGAGATTCGAGTACTTTTAGGCCTTTATTACCACGTACAATGACTCATAGCCTAAATGCATTATTTTGCTTTGCTTTCCACTGGCTCCTTTATTGATCTGGCCGTCGTGATCTAAAAGTTCAAAAATCCAGTCGTTTAGCAACGCATGAACTAGGACAAGCAACAAGGTACAGCTCACTTCGAACGTGGGCCAAGCCATCATCATGCCGACGCCGCGGAACTGTGACCACCAGTGAAGATCTTGATCGGCGTTCGACTGGTCGATCGTATGTCGCAGTTGTATGTATATCTCGGGCAGCCTATACATGTACGTATTACGGCATTACAATTCAACCGTATATATCAACGACTGCAGCATTTTATCGTCAAGCTCCTTACAACCAGCTTTGCTCTAGTCCACTATAAATACGAAAGTTTATACAATCCGCTTCAAGACGTCAGTTAGTCATCGAGGGCAAAAACTTCAGAAAGTCAACTGCCTAATATCGTTTACCACAAACGTAATGGACATTTAGTTGATACATGATCGCAATAGACTAACATAAACCTATACACTGAAAACTGACCGCTATATTCGTCGCCACCGAGTAAAGCTACAAGTAGGCTTAGTATTGTAATGGCGACTCACTTTCTGTACTGAGTAAGGTCGACGCAAGCCAATAAGTCGTATAGTATCTTCTTCGTAAATGTCAGCCGTCGACGTTCGAAGTCCTGCGTTCGCTGGAACACTTCCGTCATATCCTCGATGTACTTGGCGTTGTAACTGTTGAGCTCCGTCAGAGACTGTTTGTAACGGTCTCGTGTCGCCTCAACGTCTTTGCGACATCTGTCCACTTTATCTTGTAGCTTCTTTACCTTTATTTCACCAAAAACACAAAACAACAGACCACACAGAGAATGCAAGAATGCGAAGGGAATTAAATGGCAGTATGTTTTATTGCGTTGATTATAATGTACTAGAGTTGGTTGGCTCAGACAGAGATAGATGGCTGAGGAAGAATCTTTGGTATTTGGTAGGTCGCTGCGTACTTCGCATTGTGTGAGTGATGATGCTCATCTACGGGCTTTGCGTGTTTTCGTGGCAGCATCATAGGCGTGTCTATGGGTTGCATAGTGTGTGACTGACAAAACTATTGTGTGTATCATTGGTTACATCCGAGAAAGCCACTCCTGGTAGGCTTAGGCTAATCTAGCTGTGTGTGTGCCAGCAGTCAGTAAGAGAGAGTCTGAATGTCAGTCTGAAGGAGTTGGTATCGGTCTGTGTTTTTGTGTTTTTGGTAATGAGAGAAAAAATCGTCATGACTTTCAATTAAAGGTTAATGGTAAAAATATATCTAGGGTTGATAGCTGCAAGTACCTAGGAATTATAATAGATAGAAATTTGTCTCGGAAAGAGCACATTGATTACGTATATAAAAAAGTAATTAATTTTACTAGCATATTTGCAAATTGAATTTTTTTTTAATTTTGTGCATCGAAGCATCGAGGCTTTTGATTTTTATTCCTTTTGGTGAGTTTTCTTTTCATCAATTCGTTAACAAACATGCTGTTCACTTTGCAAAAAACGTTTCATTAAATATGTTGGTCAAAGTAAGGGATGAAGTATAAAACGTATTTGTAAAGAGTTTTCAATCAAGGCTGTCAGCTTTGTTGAAGATCAGTGCAAGATGCAGAAGACGAACTCGAAGAACGGAAGACTGGTGCGGAACGACCACAGACTGCCAGATCAGAACAGAATTACAGGCATGTGACTGAGTTAATATGCAGTCAAGAAGGCAACACATGGTCTAGCAGAAGTGTAAGAGAAATGATAAACCTGACGGCGATACCTCTCAGCTCTGACTGCTAGAAGCTGTCGTGGACAGACACGTCATCGCTAATGTATTTTCCCATTGTGTAGAAACGCTTCTGGGTGCTTCGATTATATAATAATATATCTGTTTAAAATCTTAACACAATTATAAAGTTTTAGTTTCATCTTATGTAGAAAGAAACGACGACTGAAATATTATATTGCTTGTACAGCTAAACATGTACACGTGCAGTATAAACAGCATAGTTAGTCTCCAAATTTTCAGGGTAGCTCGAGGGCGCTTCGGAGATGATTTTCGGTTGCAAAAATTAGAAGTAAAAATTTTGTGGGTTAGGAATGGAGGTTGGTAGTAAAACGGTGGGGGTAGAGGAT
>Ga0126335_1002507_pt1 | contig 11022 bp, 6 predicted proteins | sample OlaspJWI45metaG_FD_108409 | JGI IMG/M metagenome (GOLD analysis project Ga0126335, IMG submission 108409) | Marine gutless worms symbiont microbial communities from Oahu, Hawaii - Olavius sp. 1 OAHU.JWI-45 metaG | ecosystem: Host-associated > Annelida > Digestive system > Unclassified | place... | reverse complement strand
AGGCTCATGACAAGCACTTATGGTGGCCTTTAAGAAAAAAAAGTTACAGAAATACACAAAATATACCAAAAGTACAAAATATAAAATAATATTATAAAAACACCTTAAAAACACTTGAGGAACATAGAAAAGTCGACCTTATTGATTGAGCGCTTGAAACGGGAGAGAGAACTAAAATCAACAATGTCTGGGAGAAAGTTCCATGCATTTACTACACGGTTGAGATATGCGCAAAATTCGTTGTTTGTAACCAAAATGCAGATTAAATTAGGTGAATAAACTTGCGCTTTGTCTTAATGAAAGGGAAATACCATTGGAGTAAATTGTGCAGAGTATTACTAGTCATACACTTTTTTGTACATCAAACACTCATGTCCGTGTCTCCTGTTTTCTACATGACGAGTATTTTAATATACGCCTATAAGCTATTTAAATAACTTACAATATCCATAAAATGCAAAAACGCCCATAGCTTATTAGTCCATTTCCAGCTTGTCGGCGACCTTGTGAAGCTAGAGACTTGAAATTTTGCGTGCAATAGAAGGCTGGTGGCCCTAACGAAAACCATGCAAATGTAGGTCATAGGGGGTGGGAGCGGGGTCACGTGACTTACTCTTAATTATGCGACCGCCTACATAGATAGATAGATAGATAAACCTATTCATATAGCGCCTATATACTCAAATGAGTCTCTAAGCGCTTAAATAATTACATAATTAGGCCTACATATCCCAGGAACGGCTACAGCTGGGCACTCCGGAGCGTGCAGTGTGTGCGGTGCATTCGATCCTTTGGCAAATTACTTTGACTTCTTGTTGTGTTTTTTCTATGTAGCCTATCTCTGTGATTTGACTGTCATTACCAATGCAGTCTACTGCCAGGAAAACTCGTTTGCGAAGTGCCTGTGCGTCGAATGTGCCGTTAAACTCTGCCAACTCATTTACGCCTTCTGTATGGGACAGTTACTGTCAAGTGAAATATACTGTTAACGAAATCAGTCGCTCGGCATCGTAAACAACTGGCTAGTGCAACTTGTGCTGTGACGAAAGAGCTGTAAAACAAGTCTAGCTCAGAATTTGGGGTGAAAATGCAGTAAATGCCTAAAAATTCAGATAATTTGAACGCTAGAATACAAACTAACACCGGACAACGATATAGCTTCCGTTACACTAAAACTAGCTCAAATGTATAATTTGCGTTGCCCAAATGTTTTGACACGCGTCACGACTCACGAGCTGAGTGTGGCAGTCAGAAGAATACCGCGCTTAATTAGTACGTCACACAGTGAAGATTTGATATTACGAGACTATATCTTGGAAACATTCACGTACATTGTCGTATTTTAATGTTGGGCAGGTGTTAGAGTCATGTACCTTTCTGTCCAACTGTAATGTCATTTGCTTTATTTGTTTCACATGTGCTTTTACAACAATAAATAAATAAATAAATTGTACAACTGACAAACATAAACACTGACGCAACAGTTCATGGTGTCATTAACAGTGACTTACACCATCTGCAAATGCGTGTGTAATTTGTGAAATAAACGCAATACTTAACTACTTATTGGTACTTACTTTAAATGACCCAGGTTCATTTTACATTAACTACAAACCTTTTACCGTGCCATTAGAAACTGAGTAGTCTACTGTTCGCATGTGGAATCTAGTCACGTTACGTTGCTTGTTCTAGTGAGAAACATAAAAGTTTGATTAGAAATGTAAAAGATCATATATTTCGTCGCGTTCTGTCCGTTATTTACCCTGTTACAATGAATGACGTTTGTGCCGTCTGAGCACTCAGCTTCGCTGAGTAGGCCTAAGTCCATAATGGCGACGTTGGGTTGAAATTACACGTAATTACGTATATGTACATGTAAATGTTAACTGCTTGGTTTACATATCACTGCCTTATTTGTATGCTACAGATATCGGCGCTGCAGGAATTCTGTGCCACTACTAAAGACTATTGTCCACCTGGCATTCACGGACCTCAGGGTGAGTTATATACACTGTTGCATACTGACTGTTTTGTACCACTGTTACTGTCACTTCTATGCTATGATTTTTTGCCTGAAGTAAACCGATTGATACTTTGATTGGTTGGTTGACTTCAGTTTTAAGAGCACACTCAATTTCTTCATGAACTGCGCGATGTTCCGTATCCCATACGTCATCACTTGTGAACACGTAAAAGCTACAAGAAGGGCCCTTACATCACGTAACAAGTTCACATGCACAACACACATGCACAGTGACGAAGTTTGGCCGTAATATTTGGAATAAGAAAAGCCAGCTACTGGTGAAGTTTCATGTGATGTTCATTCGTTTTAAATGATCTCGCGAGCGTTTTTACGACGGACGGACGCGCCCCCGCGGTACACTGTGTTGCGCGACAAAATGTAGCTCATATCTGTGGTTTGTTGGGTCGGCGCTTGATCCAACTTGCGTCACTGCATCATTGCGAACGTTCGTTAACTAGCCTTCTTTGTTTACTGATTACTGGCGTCGCTAACGTAACTGCCCTGTGACACTGCCGGGCACTTTTTCACTCTGGGTTGTTATCGTTTACAAAAAGACAAACTGTGTACAAAATGATGTTTCTGACGTCGATTCGGTAAAAAAAACTTTTAGATAAGTTTTGGTTACATCAACCAGTTGTTTGACGGGAAAACTTTTGGAGGGGGGGAAGTCAACCCCCACTCTCCCTTGATCTCCCTCTGACCCGCTCGACCACCGAATAGGATGGACATGAGTTCTCCATGTCGTAATCTACCTATGTGCCAAGTTTCACATTTCTTGCATTGTGGGTGCAGAACGCGTATGAAAATCTCAATAGCCAGAGCGTTATTTGTTATTAATTATTCGTTACTTATTAACTCAATTTAATTGTCAAGAGCGTCAGTGCGTCAGCAGGGAGCGCTGGCGACTGCGTCCGTTCACGGCATTACCTTGTCTTCTCTTGGCATCGAAGTGCCGTAACAGTGAGTAGACTGCGTCGATGCTACACTGCCACGCTGCATGGAACCTCACAAATCACTGGAAACAACACTGCAGTATCAAACACAATATATCAACAGCAATAAATTACCGCACCACAGTATTTTCCGGACTGTGCTACAAACCCCAAATGTCACAGAATCGTCGTCCAAGTAGTCAGCATGTTCGATCTTGACGGCCTCATTACAGCGATTGTCAGTGAACAGCGATGGATGCAGGATTGCTGCGGTGGATCGAAGCCGGAAGCGTCGGGCACGGCCAGTCCCAGTCAGTACTCGTTTCTATCGATGTCGCCAGATGGCGCTCGACTCAGTGATGATAATAGCCATGACTCCATCGCATATCAATCTTCTTGTGATCTCTTCATCAAGAAGTGCACCGCGGAGTAATTGCACGATGACGCATACATCACCCTCAGGCCACTCGCTTCATCGAACTTCCATTACGTATATTAAACCATCTTAATTCTCCCTTGTACATAGGCCTACACGCATTGAACAAGTGACCAAAGTAATTTGCTGATGGCTGCATCAAATCCCCTTTCCTCCCCCTCGCCATGGGTTATCTGGAGCCAATCTAAGGATCATCGGACACAATAGGCCGCATCTCATGCATTCAATGCGGCCTAAGTTGATGTTGTGAGCATGACCAAAATAAATGAGAAGTGCAGGGTCCGCGGAGATTTCAAACGTAATTTAAAATATGAGACATTTTTGTCATATCGGCGTTCAGTTATGATAAACAAGATTGGCTTTAAAGTTTTAAATCAAAGGCGAACCACCCAATTGCGTACTATTTTTTTGCTCCTGTGATCTTGCCCTTGACATGATGACACTGACATACGAATTAAGGTGTAGTTTCGGAAGATGTACCTACCAGCGTACCAAAAATGAACTTTCTATGTCAATGATTTTGAAGGGCGTAGTATGACATAGGCCAACGAAGTGACAAACATACAAACGCACACAGACTCATACAAACGCCAGCAAACTATCACCATGCTGCTGCACATGTGATAATAACGTAAAATAACGCAATTTTTCAGTTTTGTATCCCGTAAGGCGTTGAATAGGGAGCAAAGAGCAGTGATGCCGGCCCATCAGTGAAATTGGGGATTACTGCACGCAGCGAGAATGTTGTTGAGCATCGTGATTGCATTTGTGGCGGCGAGTGTCGTTTCGTTTTCTCTGATGCTGATGATACAATCCACCCACGTCGTTGTCATTTCGACATGCCTCGACAGGCACAGATACGAGGGCCTAAGTCGCAACGTCTAGATCGATTTGTTCGTCGGCCGCATGCAGATCCTTCCATTGCGTAAACTCACTGCTCCAGCTCGCTGCGTGTGGTCCAGTTGACCCGGCGGGACGCGCTGTAATCTGTTTGGCTGTCAACTTCAAACACAATTACGGTCTTCATCGGACCCATCTCACGCAGTCACGTTGCACTCACTCCCCTGCGTACCGTGGCTGGACGACGACCGGCACTCCGCCTGTCGGTGTCAATTACTGCGGGTATGTGGCGTGACCGACAGCTTCCCGAGTGCGCAATCGGCCTATACAGCACCTTCAGGCCTACGGATTCTGCCATTGCACTGCACTTCCATCGATTAAGCTGGCTAACATCCTGCTATTGCTGCCTTGGTCAGTGTTCCTTAGTTTCGTCGACTTAGCTGCCAATCGCTTTAAACTAAATTTCGAGGTTACTTTTTCGTGTTTAATCGTTAAACTTCGCGCGCTGTCGACAACGACAGTACACGGCGTCTAGTGTCTGGTTATAGACTTTAGCGCACTTTACAAATGTACTAACTTGCTTATGTTACTGTATTATTACAGTGTGCAGCCTACTGCGGATTTCTCTGTTTGTCGTATTGCACGAATTGCTGTCTATTAGCGACAGATCAACAGTCGTCAGAACTTACTCAGAAGCAGCAAATGACAGGTCGTTACGCCGTGCTGCTGGCGTATAGATGGAAGACAGTAGGTCTTCGGTTCACCGTGGCAATATCCACCACGATGATGACTGCCTGCTCTGCAGCGTACGGTTCTGTATTCTTGCTGGTTACACGACGAACGACCTGTCCGACCCTTCATAACTCATATTTTCGAGGAGCGCTTCCCGGGACCTTCCGCTTCCCGCCACAGTCTTCACTCGTAAATGATACACGTTGCCATACCGTTTAGCTCACAGCCAAGAACATTTTTCCACATAAAGCTACCACGACAGTAAAGTTTTCCCGGCTATATGATACTTCCGGTAACCCAACCATTTTAGAGTAATCAATTTTCTTGTATCTTTTGCCATAAAAACCGCGGTAAAACCGACGATGGTACCACGGTTGAACCATGGTTCAACCATGGTATTTAAACCATGGTACGAGTTGACGACTGGTTGCATCGTGGTTGTTTGCACCATGGCGCATCTGGTATAACCGTGGTTCAATTACCATGGTTTGACTTACGATTCAACCATGGTTCGACCACGGTAGATGAACCATGGTCGAATCATAGTTAAATTACCATATTCTAAGGTCGTTTACACTATGATATAGCTGTCAGAGTGAGTGACAGTGTACATGTGGTAACATACCTGTGTGCCACGGTTGAACCATGGGTCAAACCGTGGTTCAAACGTGGTTCGACTGTGGCACGGCTACCATGGTGGCACCGCGGTTTTTACGGTTAAAAAAGAAAAAAGAAATGACTACAGCCGAAAATCGTTCGAAGCATGGTTCGACCATGGTATTTTGGGTTACCAGAAGTATCACGTCGTTTCCCAGCCAATGACTCACGGTAATACAAAATAACCGTAAAAGCCATTTTGGTGCGAATGCGAGAAAAGGGAAACCTGGACTTGGCTGATAAGGACTTATTGGCTGCAAGTCACAGGATGATTTTTAGGTATTAGCCTAAAATTGATAAATTATATACGCCTAAGTTATACGTTTTGTTATGTCTGTATTGTAAGCTTTGTTCCTATTTTTTGAGATATTATATTTTGTTTCGTTAAAATGTGTCGACGACTTTCGCCACAGTCAGCTTTAAACATATTCTAGGCCTATCTATTTGTCGGTTTTCTGCAGTAGTCATATCTGCAGTTTTTTTGAGTCTGACTTGTCTTCTCTAAGTTTATATTTGAAATATACTCAGTTCTGTAGTATGCTTAGCTAGCTGTAATGCAGAACGCTACACATTTTTAGCTTAGACACTAGACAGTGTCTGAACGTATTGTCATGACGTCAGTGAGATTTTGTGGTCTCATCCATCTGTGTTTACAGTCTCAGTCTGTTAGTCTGCATTGCAGTATGAGTGTTGTCGCCGTGTGATGATGAAAGGGAAGGCGTAATACAAAAATGTCGGTTGCTGACGACGATATGACGTAGTTTTCTTTTCAATGTCGCTGCAGTGAACGGTATTCATAATGTGACTAGATGGTGGGACCGTTCTAGGACATGAAGGAAGTTACTGTGGTTTTGAGCATAAAACAAATATTTTACGAATCATTTGATGCTCAGTTGCTAAAGTGACGCCATCTTAGCGTTTGTATGTTCATTTTGAAAACAGGAAAGACGCAGCGTTTCGGTTTGTTTCGTCTTTTGATTGCGTTTGTTTACGTCTCTGCACACCCGCTTGGGGACTCCTATGCACCGAGCCATCCTTTAGGCCTACATTATTTCCGCGTTCCATTCTGAGGTTGCTATTGCAACCTTCACGGAGTTATAACAGCGCTGTTGCATTGCATTATTCACTATCTTCACTGGTTATATCTTGCTGAATTCTATTGAGCCTGACTTTTATGCGCTGTTTATACACGTGCGTAGCATACATTTCGTGTATAGGCTTATGAGCGCGTAAAAGCTGCTTTGGATTGGACATTGTAGCGAATGTGGCATCAGTGTGAACTTCCAATGTTTGTATGTGGTCGCGTGTTCAGGACATTCAAACAGCAGCGGATTCGATGGTCGTGTCAAAGGCAAGTTCAAACTCAAATTGACCGTGTTTGTGAAAAAAATATGATAAAATCAAAACATTTTTCGCCGAAGTTATTGCTGTTTTTAAAACTTCTATCAGTATTAAAATTATAACTCATAATAGAATTATTTTAACACCAAATTTTGATTAGGATTAGACGTATTGCTTTTAAAACGATTTGGCCTAAATATCGCAAATGCTTCGACAACATTATTATTTGCTTGTATCACTTATATTTACATCTGATATAATAATTATATTCGTTTGTCTGTTTGTTTGTGTATATGTATGTTTGTTCGCTTATAACTCGGGAACGGCTGTGACGATCCACTCCAAATTTTCAGGGTAGCTTTGGGGCACATTAGAAATGGCTTTAGGCACAAAAAAAGTTGGGATAGAGGTCTTGGGTAGGGGCCAGAAGATTGGAATTTTTTGTCTTGCTGCACCCGCCGGCGAGGTGTGGGCGGTACTAAGCAGGGCAGTCCTAGCTTATAGCCTCGGACAGCATTAGCTATGGGGTCGATACACTGCGGTGCGAGCGGGCAGGCAGCGTGCATTTATTGACCGGACAGCAGGCTAGCATGGGGGGGGCGTGAGATATGGAGCGGCGATTAAACTATTCCTCAATGTTCAGTGCGGAGCACTGAGGTTCACGGATGGCGAAATAAGCTGAGTGTCTGTTTGGGTGAGTGGGTGTCTGTGTGGGTGACTGTTTTTCTCCAAATGATATCTCAGGACTGATAAGGCCTAAGTACGTCAGATTTGCCATAAAGGTGGCGTCTAGTACGAGGATGATGTGCGCACTTACATTTTTGGTACAGTTTTTTAATTGTGGCAAAATTTTCGAAAAAAGCCAAAATAGGCCAAAAAAGCCATTTATTCACTCACACGGTGGCGCCACGTATACGTACGCAGAAGCAGCGTATACGTGGCGCCATCGTGCGAGTGGATTTTTCACACGCTACCTCAGACAGTGCGGAGGACTGAGGACCCTGTGTCAAAATACACGATACATGTTCACCAGACGATGTCCTAGCAATTATGGCGACATGTATGTACAGTTGGATATTGAACTTGCTGTGTGTAGGAGCACGTGGTCTACCTGGGTCACCAGGACCACCCGGACGAGACGGGCTTCCTGGCTTACCAGGTAACGTACATGTACGCTTGCATCGGCGTCAATTTTGCAATAAATTGGCGACAGGTTAGCCTTAACTTACTATCGCTGTTTCATTTCTTTTTCTTTTCGCTTTTTCTCTGTCTTTAACTTTAGCTATGGTATATAGTACCAGACGAAACGCCATGAGCTTCCCAGTTGGACTCAGAGATAAACTGAATTCGTCGTACTTTTGCCGTTAAGCTAAATCTGCCGTGAGAACGATTTTTGTAATTATTTCAGTAAACTACTCATCAGCTTTGGCATTAAGCTGATTAGGCCGCATCGACATAGAGCAGAGACTTGAACCTTACGTGCTGATGCTTTCACATAAAATATCAGCGTCAGACACTCGGCATCAGGTAGCAGGACCACATCCGTATTGTTGAAGTTACAAACCAGACTGGTCTACCTGCAGTCATTTATTACATCGTCAAACGTCGTGACTCTTTTTTTCGGTCACATCGCCAGGATGCCATGTACTGTCCTAGTCCATCAAGCTCTAGCCTGTCAGGTTGATCTGTCTCTCGGCCGTTTTCCAGACAGATCGTGGAAACGCCGCCCCGGTTGTCCTCCTAAACTCTGGCTGGACCAAATCCGTGACGACAGCCAACGCTCCCAGCCGATGTATGGAGAGACGCTGTCAAGCGCGGTCGTCGTGGAGCGACACAACGGTCCTCGACGACTACGAGCTATCGACAACGATGATGACGACAACGAATGCATGAGATGCGGAGTATTGCGATCGATGAATGACGATTCCGGGCGTCTGTCAGTCTGTCTGTCGTGCGGCTTCGCTGTGTAAACACGCCTGAACGGATCGAGGTCCTGCTTGGGTGGAGACCAAATGAACGTACTAAACGGGAGTCCCGATTTCCCACGGATTCGATGCGGCCTTCGCCATATTACTTTGGCTGTTTGTTTATAAAACTAAACATTGCCGTAAAACATAAAACATTGCCGTTATTCAATAAGTGAAGGTACGCTTACACTGTATTAACGGTAAATGACATCTGCGTGTACTTGATATAGCGACGCATTACTTTGCGTCAAGTAGGACTATATTCGTAACATCGCAGTGTTTTTCTATGCAGGGTCGAATGGGTCGGACGGCGAGCGCGGTAGGCGTGGTAAACCAGGTATCGCTGGACCACCGGGCGAGCCTGGACTGCGAGGTACTAAGGGTGACAAAGGTGATGCGGCGTCGAGCTACGTGGGTAGTCTACCTGGTACTAACTGCTCTTGTGGGTGTTTTTTCTTTATTATCTACATTGAATAGTTTTACCGCATGTATATGTATCTATGGATAATGCCGAAAAGTTCGGACCAAGAACAAGATGCTAAGATTAATATCAATATAAAACAAAAGCAAGATTTCCTGCACAAGACCGAAGATCGGGAACGCAGTTTATTAATTTACTAAACTAAACATTTTAAAGTATTTTATTCTGTGAGGTCATAGATATTGAAGCCAATTCTACGAGAAACTGATGTGATATTAAAGTTAAAATGGAGGAATATTATGAGTCTAACATCAGTTGTAAGGTATATTTAACCATAGTTCATATTTCCAACTACGTGGCCTTAAGACCGATAACAGCGATACACCGTGTCTCAAAAAACGTCACGCATGTTGTTGGCTATAAGTTTGTTAAACCTTAATCGATTTTCAAAATTATTTTAGTGCTAGAAAGACTACAAAATTTGCTACAAGAAACATATCACTCTTACTACACCTTAAGTATGTTGCTGCATTACCTTGGGAAGCGAAAAGTTAAAATTTGTTGCTACTCTCGAGAAAATGCAAACAAAATGCATTGATTTTTAAATGCATCCATTTAATGTAAATCGGTTACTTACTTATTACTTAATTAGATATTACTTCAGCTTTGCTTCAGCTCTTGGTTTCTATTAAATATTCTTTGAAATAGCATACTTTTTATGCAAGCAGGCCTAAATGTTATTAGCGTCCTGCATACACAGGCATGCAACACTGTACGACTTGTCGAACAGGCAACGTTTCTTTCATTCAACCAGATCTGTGGCCATCAACTCCATTCTCGTCTACTGCAAGAAATGGACAATCATACAGCACCGAGTTTGTCGTTTAACGTTTACGAATTAAACAGTGACAGTATTAATATCCATTTAGCCATATGACATATGTAGGCTACTGTCTCATTCTTGTCACACACAATATGATTTTCGTTGTATGTTCTCGGTTCTCATTTCGTGTATGAGTAATGATCTTCATTCTGCGTGCAAATGTAATAAAAAATTTGAGTTAAAATATACAAATACAACATTGTTTTAATGCAAGTTTTGAAGAACCTTAGGTTACCAGGACAGCTAATTTTGTACACCGTTCTTTGTGCACAGTACCGTACTATATGGTTCTTGCTTTTCTTAATATGCATTTGCAAAATTTTCAGTGATAGCTTTAGAGATGTCAACGTTTGCAGGTGCAAAAGGTGACAAAGGTGAACCAGGTGAAAAAGGAAAGCGTGGTCTGATTGGATTTATTGGCTACAAAGGGGAACAAGGTAATGTCGTATCTTAATTAACTGGTACAGTCTTCTGCTGACGTCTTAAAACTTGTTTTGCCCCGTGGAAACTTTGTTATATGGGCGTATCGGCGTATTGCGGTGCCACCTTCCATAAGAGTCACTTTCTTTTCTGAAAAATTATCACCACTTTGTACGTACAATTAGATTTTTGTGTTTTGAGATCTTAAAAATAATTTTGTCTGTAGAAACCTACAACCTTAATAAGTCCTACACTGCAAAAACTCAAAACAGCTCGAGTGTTAAAAAGTGTAACACTTATTTGTCCACTTTTTTGACATGCCTAGACCGTTCAAATGTAAACACTTGAAGTGTTACTATATGTAACACTT
>Ga0126335_1002506_pt1 | contig 11023 bp, 3 predicted proteins | sample OlaspJWI45metaG_FD_108409 | JGI IMG/M metagenome (GOLD analysis project Ga0126335, IMG submission 108409) | Marine gutless worms symbiont microbial communities from Oahu, Hawaii - Olavius sp. 1 OAHU.JWI-45 metaG | ecosystem: Host-associated > Annelida > Digestive system > Unclassified | place... | reverse complement strand
TTGCATCACATCACGCGTGCCGCATCTAGCAATCTACCACTATACAAAATAAAGGCCGCCGCTATTTTATAATGCAATAAAATTCAGACTTTATTCAGTCAGAAGTCTAAGGACAATTTTTAGTAACTTAAGGCTGTCTCACTATATAATTTCGGTTCGGCTTTCCATACAGCTAGCCTACTCCTGCATTTTCCACCCTTGCATTTGTGACAGTATCGCATTTTCCACTCCCGCATTTTCAGTCGCCCCGAGTCTACAACAGTTGAAGTTCGATGTTACGTGTTGGCAATGCACCGGATGACAGCTGTGGCGGTTGACTGACAAGCAGGTGGTCGTCAGACGGCTGCCAGCAAGGTTCCCCCTCAGCACCACCACGACGTCTCTCCGCCGTCGCCAACACCTGAAACTCTTCCTTCAACAGCACAACGCCGTCGCCATCTTTGTTCCCCCGCAGAGCCAGATCCGCATGAAGTTCATTGTCGTCGCTGTCCATCGTTCTTGTTTCATTTTTCTGGACAATGTTCGAACTGAAATCTGAGCGTAGAAACTTCGGACATGGTTGATCGTCATGATTCATATCAATATTCTTATTTGTCTGACCTTTGACATTCGGTAACAAAGTAGACTTGAACGGAAGCGTCTGACGCCTGGCTTGCTTTTCAACTTCATAAAATCTGACGTGTTCTTCGTCTTCTTGCTCTGCACAGTCTGTTGTATCGGACTTATGCGGGTTTCGTACGTCATCCAGAATATCTGGATGACGTACCGGTACGATTTCGTTCTGTGTTAAGTCTGATACTAGAAAAGTATCACATTTTCTTAGTTGGTTTGACGACGTCAAATCTGCTGCGAGTTGATCGAGGTATCTCTTGGCGGAAACATAGTCACTTCGAGTAGTCTTTGCGCCCTCGCTGGTCTTCCAGTCGAAGCAGTTTGATGGTCTTAGCTGGAAGTCTCTGTCCGCGGACTGAACGGCTTTGTCAACCCGACTGCATACGACGTTAATAGACAGTTCCTCCGATGGCGCTACAGAGTGTCGTCTTCTCTGTGCTGTGGCCAGCAACCGCGAAGGCATCTTTGCCCTATGAGATGGTCTTGTAGGGCTGGGCGAATGTAAAGGCAGCGTTAAGGAGCTACGCAGTACAAGAGCTTCGACTTCCGACTGACATGCCGTCACCGCCTCCTGATGACAAATCTCTTCGCTTTGTAACTTAGACCATACAATACCGGGGAGTTCGATGCTTACCTCGTCGAAGTTGCGCAGTCGATTAGTATCCGAACTCATTGTATCGTAAATTTGTGTGGACTTATCGCACGAAACTTTGGTAGTGGATGTTTTTGTTTCCTGCCGAGTTGTGGATACTTTCAAAGCGTCACTATCCGCATCACTCTTTTCTACTTCAACCAGACATTTACGATCGGTTTTTGCTAAAAACAGCAACTTTTCGGCAGTTTTGTCGTCAGTGGAGTTAGCGTGTTTTACTGGACAGATCGACGTGGAATGGTGTTGATTATTTGACATTTCAACCGACAACTTTTCAAGGTTTGGTTCAGCGGTCGAAATGGAAGAATAGTTAGACACTGGAAATTGCCGCCACTGCAGAGTCTGTTCTTGTTGTGATGCTGCTGCTGCAAGAACTGTGCAGCGAGAAGACTGATATTGTTCTTTATTGTCAGTAGCGGCAGCAAGTTGATCTTGTGTCATCAAATTTGACATTTCAATAACAGATGGTACGCTCAACGATCTCTCATTCGATGGCTTTTTAACGGTCGAACTGCACTGTGATAAAATGTTGCGCAAATCCACTGGCAACACCTCAAGGTTTGATTCAATGCAGAAAGGGGAAGAGTAACTAAGTTGCTGCGATTTAAGGGACTGTTCAGATGGAATCTTCTGAATAGGCGCTGCTAGAAAATCTGCTAGCTGAGATTCTGAATGTTGAACATCAGCTTTCAACTGGTCGACCTTGGCTTGTATTTGACAGTCATCGGAGTCCAACTGTTCAGTTGTTACGCAACTAGCAGCATCAGTGTATTTAACCGGACTGATCGAACTGCTCTGCAATTGGTTGTTGGAGATATCTTTTGACAACTTTTCAAGGTTTGGCTTGACAGACGGAATAGAATATGACTGTTCCGACAGTGGTCCAGGCTCTCGTGTAACAATTGTCATTTGCGACATCGGTCGAAAATGGTCTTCGACGTTGTGGATCGCAGTAGCTAGATCTCGTGTCGTCAGATTCGACACGTTGCACATACTTTTGGATAATGTGTCCAGCGATACATTGTCGTGTGGTCGGTTTTCGGTTGCGGGTTGTACTGGCTTTTTATTATCAACATCGGGATAAAAGAGATGACTTTCTATGTAATCCAGCGGAGTAGCATCTTTAGACGCGATGCGCAGTTCATCAACACTGAAGCTGTGAGTCTGAATATGTTGCGCCTCGCGTGGCAAACTTCTGCTGTCACTAACAGAGTTGACCGAAATGGAATTCAAAAGCTCAGTTCCAGAGTCCAGGTTGGCAGTCGCTGATGATTGACTATCGTTCGCTGAGCGCCTTTCCGACGACATTTTATTGCACGATTTTGTTGGAGCTATGGCTGCACTCGAGTTAAGCACATACGAGTACGACTTCACCGGACAGCTAACGGTGCTGACTATTGAACGCGGAATTCGACTTGTGTTAGTTGCAGCGTGTGAGCCACTTCGACCGACGCTTGGACAACTGATAAAGAAACAGACCGGTTTGGGCGAGTTGTTCGTAATTTCATCTGAGCGGTGTGGAGAACATACTAACGGCACGAAAGGCATTTCTTCGACTTTATTTACCTCTTTTGAGTCGATAACTGACGTATTTTTCACCACATTCCGCGATTTAGTCGATAACTCTCCAGCCTGATTAAATTGATGGGACGCATAATTCATGCGGAAAATTCTCACACCATTGTCTATCGTGTTCTTACGTGCTTGTCCTGCTTTTATACGAGATTTGACTGGTTCTTTTCTCTTGTGAATATTTCTGGCGTATATGTCTTTTTTCCGACTTTTTTCGGCGACATTTGGTGTGACAGATGACCGTTTTATCCGATCTGCTGATGTTGAGGTTTTTACACGCTCTGAAGTTATGTTAGAGTTTCTTAGAGTCTTTGGTTTTAGCTCGCTAATGGATTTAGTTTCCGGTGTTGACGAAGGTTTGTTTCGATTGATGTTCTGGCGGATCAGAGGCGAACGACAATCATGTACAGTTGAAAGATTATTTTTGCTGCTACAATTGGACGTTTGTTTTTCACTGTTAACTGCCGTTGACGCCAAGTCTTTAGCAGCGGAAATCTCACGACGTATGGGTGGTTTGTCTGCTGAATTTTTCTGTCTAACTTGAGTTTTAGTTAAGCTTTTATCAGACGCTGAATACGAAATAAACGACGCGGCGAGTTCTACACTGTGGGAATCACTGGGTCGCTTCTTGTGATAGTCGTCGAAAGATGGAGGTGGTGGTGTTACGCCAAGCAAAAACGACGGCGTTGCGGTTAGGACATCACGGTCGGAATGCGCTTGTTGTTCATCGTCCAAAACCTTTATGTTATTGCAGCTCATAGTTGTCTGTTCCGTCACTGCTAGATCTTCTGAAGTGTACAGAGTATCAGAAGATTCTATCAAATGAGCTTTGGCGACTTTAACTGGACATGTTTCCACATCGATCTGTTTTTCAATTGGTACTGCAGCACTCTGAAATTCGGAAGTGTATAAAATGTTTACTGTTTCTGGCGGCACTTCTGGTGCCGTGGTAGTCAGAACGCAACAGTTTTGTTGTATTGGTGGCGACATATTTACTGCAGCATCTTGCCAAGAATGTTGTGCTGCCGACACGCTACCCCCTGTAGATGCAGATCTTTCATCCTTGTCGGCAAAGGTGACGCTCAGACCTGGCGATCGACGACGCGTATCACCGCGTTCTGCAAACCGGAAGTCAATAGGTACATGGCGGCCAGACAGCGCCACAAACTGTAGAGGAGCAGTGACTACGTCGTCATCACATATCGTCTCTGATGCCGCTTCCTGTGACGCGCGAGGTTGTCTTCGGCCGTTCTTGCGATCCTCAGCGCTGTGTCCGATCAACCGTTTCTTTCTCGTCGGTTCACGGCGCGTACGACTTTTCGCAGCAGGTTCTTTAGCTTCCGACGCAACTGCGGATTTCTTGGCTGATATTTTTGTCGTTTTGACCGATGGTAATCGAGAGTCTGTTGAATTCGTGACTTTTCTCAGCTGTAATGCATTACATCTCTCACTTGCTTCCGCCGTTTTTGTTTTTCGTTGCTCACCAACAGTGTAGGACGCTGAAGTTAGCTGATTGTCATCCATGTGTCGTTTACTTTCTGACAAGCTGCATACATCCGGGTAACTTCTATTCAAACGCGGACACGGTATTCTAGTAATGGTCGACAATCGTGCGGCCGTTGTTTCCGGTAGCTGGTCGTTTCGTTTTGACAGCCCCGGTACGGTTTGTTCACTTCCGATTTTAGTCAAAGAGCGCTCTTCAAATGCGGCGACGATTGCTACTTGTTCTGAAACTGGTAACTCGTCAGCAACAAGCTTATGTTTAGCCATCGTAATTTGTGATTCATCGCTGACTTGTCCGACTACAGATTTACTACTACTGCTATGTTTCTGACATTTACTGGAACCGGAAGTTTTTAGTGGCACCTCATTGTCGTCCATGCTGCGCGGTTCTGACGGCAGAGACTCAAGTCCAGATTCAACGGCAGTTTGAGCGATTGCGACCTTGTGCCCCTCAGGTATGTGAAAGCGGTAGACACGTGCTGACCTCGGAGACGTCTTTCGGTGGCCACTTTTCTTCTGGATCTCCTTGTCCCGCTCAGCAGCTATGCTAGATGACCTGATACACAACAAGTGCGATGAGACAAGACCCTTCCCGGCACAGCCACAGCAGACATGTTCGCCACGCGATTTCCCCGCATCCACGGAGAATTGCACAATCGAACTCGAGACGTCACTTCCAGCAGCACTGCGCTGGGACGTGACGTTAGTCGATGAGTCGCCAAAATTCGGCAACATGCTGCCGATTCTTGAGTTCGCTGGGTCAGTTCTGACGACTCCAGTGCAGGTAGACGTCCGCGATCCACAACCGTCTGACCAGCTGGATATCTTCTGTGTCGTCGTCGATATGGGAGCCGGAATGCGGCACTTTGAGATGATGCTAGCGACGAGGCGAACAGACGGCCGCATCTCGGAGTAAGTCGGACTGTTAATGACCACACCCTGAAGGGTCGGTAAATGACGAGTCCGTCTCATACCCTCGTCATCTCGCCGAACTTCGACTACGCCGTTCGACGCTGACGCTGTGGGTCGCGGCAGTCGACAACATCGCCGCAGCCGAGCAGCAGATGTGCTTTCGCTCAGTTTTCCAGTTCTTTTCGACATCTTGACTGGGTCAGCGGACCCTCCACGCCTTCGCTCATTGTTAATCCCTGAATCAGTTTGTTTATTGTCTGCGTTCGTACGAAACACACACTGACTGGTCAGTAGCTGATCCATGTTGCTTTGATCCATCCTCATCTTTTTTATTCTGCATCACAGTATGGCTTTTGAAGTTCTCTGCGTAATGTGCACAGATTGTATAGATCTCTGCAATGCTTTATTGCCTTTCAAGATGCTGCAACAACAGCTTCGTTGTCAGAGTAACATTGGTGAAATAGTGACGTCATTGTATCCGATATAGAAGCTGAACAATGTAGGGTGTCTTATAGCTTAGATTTATGAGTGTGTAGCTTTTGATTGTTTTCAGTGCAAAGACTATTAACTGAAAATATTTGTTGCTCTATTTCGTTAAACAATAAAGTCAAAGTTAAAAACAAATTTACAGTTAGCTGTATAAAGTCTGGAGATTCACCAGCGCGCTTTGCCACGGAGCTAGGGCGGATTGCATGAAAGTCAATTAGCGTTACGGGCTACATCATTCCATTATAATGTAATGGAGTTAACCCTTGTATTGCGAATTTGCGATGCCTACTACCTACGTCTGTACATTTGTGTTACTGTATTTGACACAATTACGAGCATCCGGGTAACAGCTGCACAATCGCCATTTGTGTTTGTTTTTCGCATTTTTGGTAATGTGTAAATTGGTATGATTTGCAGTGATACGGTTGTGTTTATGTATTAAGTTTTTCAGCGAAGGCTCAGTTCAGTTGAGGCAGAGGCAATGCTGCAGTAATGGGGCGAGGATAAAATGCGAAAGTGTGAAATCCACAACCAAATACCCTAGTTCCAAGATTCGAAGTAATGCTTGGGGGCCAGTCAAAGGTCTCGGCAACAGAAGCTAATCAGCGTCAGTTCCCATCAGGCGTCTGTTGGAACGTAAGGTGTCTAGAGTACGGGAACCTGTACTGTAGTTTTGGACCTGCCGGTACCTTGACCCTAACACTAAACGTAATGCATACCTATCGGTACTGCTAAACACCGCAAGGGACCGCCAAGTCACAAGTGACTGCCATGGTCCGGAGACCGCAGGGACCGCATGTGTTTATAAGTGTATTGAATATAATCCTGTGGTATTATTGGAAAGTTTTTATATGTGTAGACAGATGAAAGAATCATGACAAGTTATGCCTACGGCATGTAGATTTGCCTGTCACACAGTAATCAAAATATAAGTAATTCAATCAGTAATTCATCTCACAGAGAATCGTTACATAATAGCTGAATCATTATTAACCTGGTGAGACGAACCCGTGCATTTGCTCACGATTGACTCCGTCGTCGTCAGTAACGATAGACTATTACAGCGATAGGTAGCACGGGCATGGGTCATTAGGCACGGACTTGGCTAGTACGTATGCAATTAAGTTGCGCTAATTAACTTTGCCTTACCTGTATAGGCCTAGTTTGCGTTAGTGGTTTTCTCTGCAGTTCTTATGTTATTTGCAGTTCCTGCAAATCTTCATGCTGTATGCCTAACTTGTCATGAATCTTTCATCTGTCTGTGCTTACGAGCAGCATAAAACACTATAATAATCTATTGTTGGGTTATTTCACAACATTATTACCCAGTATCTACTGTTGCTGTTGTAGTTTCAATCCACTGTTTGTAAGCCATTAGGCCTGTCAGATCAATTTCTTCTGAACTTTTAACTTAAACTAAATCGGTGACACAGGTGAATGGCACTGTCTTATGTCCAGACTTAAGACCAAATTTCACTTAAGACATTTGTCTTGTGCTTTGGACTTGACAGTAAGAAGACTGAAAACAACATTTAACTATAAATGCCCAGTGAGGCATGACAGTTTGAACAGCTAACAACTGTGATATCCGTCGCATAGTGGTCTTGGGCAGGCCAACTCAGCCTTCCATCCTATCGAGGTTGGTTAATGAGGACCAGCTTGGGCTGGGAAGGCAAAGGCAGATATGGTTCATTCTATTAGTGGACAAATGCTTGGGTACCAACTAAAACTGTGTGATCCCGTGACAGCGTGTTTCCTCATGAAGGTGCCCTTTGCCTTTACCTACCTACTGTTGTTTCATGTTTTTCCAGTAAGGTATATTTGCATTTTGTAGTAAGCATGCTAATTAGATGTAACTGGTAACAATGTGTCAGGTTGATGGCTAGTTGACAGTGAACAGTATGGATCATTCAGCTGAGCATCTACGAGAACTTTCCAGCACTCTGTACAAATATCACCTAGACAGTTTTCTCTGTGATGTGTTCGTTGTGCTGCCTGATGGTACAGAAGTTCCAGCACACAGTGTCGTCTTATCTGCTGTAAGTGTTCATTGTTCTCGTTTGTATTACAGTGTATTACAAATTCAGTTGTTGCAGTAGTCAGTTGCTAAGTGGCTTTCGTGATGAAGTGAAAGGAAAGAAGGTCTCATCCCACTAGCCAGTGAAAAGATTGCTTCAAATTTGCCATATGCCAAAATACTAATCAGTATATCACAGCATTTCATATTGAGATATATTACAATATGTAGACTGACACGTTGGCATGCGACATCAGTCAGTGTCTGTGACCACCAGTCACTGGCTCAGCAGCCCATTATCAGTGGTATCTGCCTCTCTCCACCTCTCCACTATGACCAGGTGGCTTGTCTGAAAGTGTAGACAGTTGCTAAAGTGGCCTATTATGTGAGACGTAGTATTAGGCCTACTGCGTTGTATCTGTGCCACTAGCAGTGTTGGCAACTAACAATGCAGTCGTGACAGCTGTAGTCCTACAGGTCGCTGAATGCATGCTTGATATGTAGTGACCAGTGACAAGTGGAAGTCAGCCAGGCCATAGTTGACATAATACACACAGGATGCCTGACTAATGCAGACTGACAGATGACCACACACGCTTTGTTGGCTGCCGTCATGGCTGCCACCACAGTCGCAGAGATGAGATATGTATGGGTGGTAGTGTTATAGTGACGGTCAGCACAACTGCTTCAGTACATCTGTCGCCGACTGGCCATCCAGTCAGTCACTCACATGATCAAATGACAAGATTGTTGTCACTGATCTGCATTGTTTGTCAAACAGCGGCATGTGTGTGCGTGCATGCTTTATTGTTTTTGTGAATGCACTGCAGCCTCTGCCGCGCTTGTAGACAGTATCATGTGACATCCCAGCGCCTTGATGTCGTAAGGCCCCCATCCACTATTGATATCATGATATCCCTTAATCAATGTGGCCACTGGTTATACTATTGCATTCAACGTTCTGTTTTTTTCTGGTCACTCATGTCTCCTCGTGGCATGTCCGCTACAGGTGATTTCAAAGAAGCCGTGGATAGTGGATGCTATACTTTAAGGCATCGAAAGCAGGCTTTAGTTTTTCCAGTATTCGGCTGAGTTTGATTTAGCCAGACAGGCATGTCCAGCTCTGAAGTGTTTGTATCCCTGTTTTGGCCAATCTTGGACTGTTCTTCACTTTTAGCTTATGCAGGTGTTGCATTATATCAAACTTTAGTGTTGTATCAGTTTCATTTGCTGTAAGGGTTGGATTTACAGCTACATTGTTTTTCATCTGGTAGCATTAATCAAATAATGGTAATCATTCAGTGTAGTGTTAGTAAGTCCACTTAAAAGTGAACCGGGACAGAACCAGGAACTCGCAAATTTTTCTCCTGTTTGATATGGTTTGGTCTGAGACCACGTGCTAGATGCTTATCTGAATAGTTTGCAAGTAGCAGCTGTCTGTCTGGTCACAGCACTATAAACTTCGCATTGTTCTGTTCACGGTCGACTGCCATTGCTCAAGCCCGACGTGTTAAGGTTTTGATCAGCCAAGTGTCATACATGAAGTGGTGTTTGGTGTGAATGCACAAGCCAAAGACAGCTGGTGAGGGTATAGCAGCTTCTGCAGAGCTGAAAGTGAAGACGCTGCAGCCGGCAATCAATTGTACAGTGAGTAAAACAAAGAACCTTTAGAGTCGCCCACCTGCCTATACTTCCCATGCAACCACCTCAGATGTTTTAAAAGATCACCAACTGCCACCCACCCGCTGCCCTGGCATCACAGGAAATTCCCACGGCCATCTCCCAGAGTGTCAACAGACCGTGACCGGCATCAAGCAGCTGCGATGACTGGGTCTTTTATCAGTTGTGTCAAATTGTCGTACTGTTATCTGAATTCAGGATTGTTGTATACTGTATAGTGGTCTGTGGCAGTCATAATCTAGACATTATAGGCGTGTAGCAGAGGACCACCAACGATTCACTGTTGGCTTCTGCTGCTACAAGGGGGGTGCGGATGACAAAGCTATGTTGGTGGTCTGTTCTCAGTACATAGACCCTATGTGTGTCACAGTTCACGCCGATTGTAGGCAACTGTTGGCACTGGCCTGTGTGTACTGTGGTCACTTATCAAAGTCATCACACCCTCCCCGCCGCACACTCATTCATCTCCTGCTGCTGCAGCAGAGCTTGAGGTAAACTGAGTAGCAAATGCCACCAGCTCACATGCCTACACCACCTGACAAATTCCTGGCGACAGTAGATATATATGTAGCAACCCCTTCCCAGAAGTTGACCGTCTGTCCATCCACACTTGTTGTCACACATACTCTGGGAGCTTGCCTTGCTGTACTACACTAGGTGACACCTTTGATCAAGATGTTACAAGAAGTAATGTGTGAGTTGTTATAAGTAGGGCTTTGGCATCATATAACAGTTTAGTTGGGCGCTGCCACTGCCTAGCCTTGACTGGCAGGCAGTATGCAGTGGTCGATAGACCACCCACAGTCCTGCTCCCTCCCCCTCACACCCCATTATGAGGCATACATCAAATGATGCCGTGCCCCCCGCTGATCACACTTGTACTGCACATTACCCGTGCTCCATGCTGTCGACGGCCAGGGATGTACGGCATCCAGATTACTGCGGTGGGCTGTGTGTCAACATTTGGAGGGCAGTTAGAGAAAATGTACCCGGACAGGTCCGGTCCAGTCCAAGGACGGTCCAGAGGCCTGTACTAACACTAATTCAGTGTCATTTGAGTAATGTAACATCATGAAAAACAGTTTTGATATTTCCAGTTTAGCTTCCCAATCTGTGGTCATAAAAAATAACTTGCTGTTTTTGTACTGCCTGTTAATAGGTGAGCGTCAAACTGCGGGCGGCATTTGAGAAATCCGACAACAGTGCTAAGAAGAACTTTGCATTCAAACTGCACGTGTCGGACTGTGACATTGCGACAGTGGAGATCGTGCTGCAGTTTATCTATACGGGTGCCATTGTCCTGCCACACGACATGCCTCTAGACATCACACAAATACTATCTGCTGGCCAGAAGCTCGGCCTTGATGCCAGCAAGCTTGCCACATGCCTTGGCGCAATACTTTGCCTAACTGATGCCAGGTAGGACACAGGTCTGACGTAGTGTAGAAACTTATAAGATGGTAGCTGTTGGCTGTATGTTTTCATACGTACATGGCTTGTAAAACGTTTTTTATCAGCAATGTTTCAGTGTTCAGTATACAGGGTGTCCCAGTAAAAATGCCCCCCCCCCCCTACAGTGTTTCGTC
>Ga0126335_1002505_pt1 | contig 11024 bp, 7 predicted proteins | sample OlaspJWI45metaG_FD_108409 | JGI IMG/M metagenome (GOLD analysis project Ga0126335, IMG submission 108409) | Marine gutless worms symbiont microbial communities from Oahu, Hawaii - Olavius sp. 1 OAHU.JWI-45 metaG | ecosystem: Host-associated > Annelida > Digestive system > Unclassified | place... | reverse complement strand
CGGCCTGTAAAAAACCTTGGGGGGTTGTGGGGGTGGGGTGCCGTTAGTCCGGTTGGGGTGGCGCCCACCCGGACTGTCGGTATCTCTGCCTCCATTATCTTCCCCTGCTCCATAAAAATCCAGAAGACAGGAGATGGGGTAACCCAGCCTGAACGCAGCACAGCCCTATGCTAAGGCAGAAGGTATGTTTTCTTCTGGTACCGGCCTACCCGGGTTGGCCCAGAACAAAGGCCGTTAAACGGTTGTTGTTGTGTTAGAGTTAGGATAAGGGTTAAGTTTACATTTAGGGCTGGGGTTAGGTTAGCCCTGGGCCGAGTTTACTTTGGGACAAGCTGACTGTAAAGCAAACATACACAATTAGTTAAAGTAACTAGTCATACAAAGTCACACAAAACCAGTCAGCCACGAGAAAAAAACAATAAATAGCCAACAGACAGAACATGTCTTGCTCTTTCCTACACTGACAATAAAAACAAAAAAAGTAAATCTCACAAAGCTAATAATGCTTTAGATCATCCGTGTCAACTGCTGAACAAAAGAGTAATAATGCAGTCTTTATTGACACAAACGATGAAAAATAGCAGCAGTATAACGAGAAGTGTTAACGAGAAGTGTTAAGAGGTGATGAAGTTGTACTTGAAGCTGGACTGGATGAATGCAACGCCTGAATGACTTTGCGTATCCGCTTAAACGTTCCAGTTGCGTTGGGCAAGTTTTCATAGAGAATATGATCTGACACGCCAGCAGCAAACAGACTTCTGTCTGGCACTGACTTCACAGCACCACAAGGAGTATCTTCACCTGTTTCAATTGGTGTGCCAAGACTGAAGCCGACTGAACCACATTTGCTAAATGGAGTTGCCAACGCAGGTGTTGTTGGCAGCAATTCACTGCCACTAGCAGAACTCTGGCTTCGCTCAGCACTGTCAGTGGTCTGCGCAACACGTTCTGAAGGATCAGTGTCACCTGGAGTCGTTGGAAGTGAATTTTCTTCGATGTTGTAATACGGCACTATGAAACACGTGCACACACACAAACCATGTAGACATTAAACGTACAACAACAAATAAACAGTTCATTGGGGTCATCAGCATATGAAAACTCACGACTCTGTGGTACGCTGACATTCATTCATCTCAAATCATATCAACATACACTGCGATACTACACTGTATGTCAGGAAGTTAGGTAAAGTAAGACTCAGTTAGAATTCCAGTCTCATACTCACAATTCTGGCATACATATACACTGTGTCCCAGATAAACAGAGAACATCAATATTTTGTACATAACAAATCTGGATATCATTTCGTAATTTTTAAATACATCATCGTGATAATTACGGGAACCGAAAAAATGCAAAATGTTCCTCAACTGCTAACACGTCACTAACGAGCTATGACGTAATTGTGATGTCACGAAAAATGCCTTTGACAGAAGAAAAGCATTAAGTTAAGCTTTGTGAATGGAAAATAACTTTGCAGTAAATGACAGCTAATTACTAGACAGAAAGAAACTGACTCTCGTTGTACTGAGTCATTTTATTCACATAATAGACAAATTTGCATTAGCTGATCGTTGTGCTGGCAGTCAACATTACTGCAGTGACGGGCTGTTGAAAATGCTAATGCAGTCAACATGACATCCAGTTTCTCAGCATGTCTCAAGACATACATTTTAAACACTGTTACAAACTTGTCAACTCATTTAATAGCGATATTTTTTCCGTTGCTGACAATAGAAGCAGTTATGCATCACTTTGTTCTTACACTGCTTTGTAACAGCATACTGCGACTAAATTTAATTTTGCAAGGTATAGAGTAACAACACTAATTAGGTGAACTGGGTAATTGTTAGACTGACAGATTTGCACTTTCCTCAGGATGTTGTCTGCTGAAAATTACGTCGGTGCATGTGAATTTGTCAAATTATGTACAAAATACTGATGTTCTCGTTTCGGGGACACGGTGTACAAGTGGCAGTGAGGTCACGGACAGCAGACCATGCCAGTTCCATCATGCATGTAACTTTCTAGGTTTTAACTTAACCACACAGTACAGATATTGTCATCCAGCTCCATCGTCAGCAGCCAGATGGCAATCTACCAGATGAATATGATGCTGATAAAGTACAGAGCTATTTTACTACTTGACAGAGGCACAAGAGTGTGAGGAACTTGCTAAAAGTAGCTATGCAGCATCATGTGTCACAAAATTAAACCCACAACCCCTCAATCACAACTATGATGCCTACCAGTGCACCGTCACACCATGCCTTATATGTATCACAGACCACTCTGTCAATGTCAGCAAGCATAATTCATTTAGTCATTTACTGGGGACCAGAACACACACAACATAAAAACAGTAAAACAGTCTCAAACTCTGCAGGCATTCACAGGTCATAAAAACAAATCACTAATGTAATGTCGCAAAACAGACAGATAGAAAATGTGAAACAAACTTGGAATCTATAATGCAAATATTCCTTTATCTCTATTTGTAAATGTTTCTTTTTAAAAGAAATGGTTGATAGTAATAATTCCAACATAAAATGTGACGACGATAAATGATTCTGACCACAATGAACAGACCAGATTCATCGAGGTCCATGTCTTCTGCATTGGTCTCAACCCGAGCTTGTTTCTGTTGACTGTCAACACCGTCATCCATGCCGCCACTGTGTTGTCTCTTGGTGCCACACACAACACCAGCTCCCTTCACACACAGACAGCAACGATGCCACAGACAAGGAGACAGCAATACAGCATGTTCTTATTGTTTCATTGGTATAAAACTGGATTAGTTCTAAGAATTTGTACTACAGCAGTTACCACACCAGATGGATGTATGGCATACACAAAAAACAGTATAAATACTACATTTACTAATGCACTATGGAGAAAGGAATAAAATGCATTAAAATCCTAACTGCTATGAACTCATCAAGGCCCACACTGACAGATTTAAGATATCCTGTATTGTGTCTCAATCCATAATTTTGGTTACTTTATATATTGTAATTTAAATGCTCTGTTAGCTTTAGTCTCAATGTACAGCACTTTAGTTTTAGATTCTGTCTATGTTTATTATGTTTTAATACGTATATTCATACTAATGTAATCCAGCATATGTTGCAACACAATAAAATATTCTGATTCTGATAAAAACAAGTGGTCAAAGTAATTTGACAAAGGCTGCACCAAATGACCCCACGCACACGGTGTACACTGCACTGATTTAAGCCGAGAGATGGATGGACAGACTGGCAGACAGAGATTCAGACACTGTGAAGGTTGGTAAAAATAGTCAGCATCTCATGCATTCGACGCAGCCTAATAATACACAATACACAAAAACTTGCAGATAGATTTTTAAAAACTGACAGCAACAAAACAGACACAGGCATCATTTTTTTCCAAAACAGGGAAGTGAATAAGTTTTTTAGCTTCTCACAGTAATTCAACAGTTTCAGCAAAAGACAGCAAGCCATACACACACAAAAGTCCTTTCATCAATGAGACAATTTATTTAGACATGATAGCAAGTGCATGAATTTCAATATAAAACTGTAAGGTTCATGCCAATCTACAGTTCACAGCAGCAGACAGTCAGTTGTTCATCGTACCTGAGAAAGAAGATATTGCTTCATGGCTTCTTTACTCTGACATGGCTGCATTGGAGGCATGTGCAACCATTCGTATTCCTGCCACATTTACAACCACAGCAGTACAGTGTATAAAATCTATAAAATGCAGCAGTCCAGTAGCCTCCAAGATTAACTTAAAAAGCCTTCGGCAAAACATGAAAGTGGACACAACAAAGATTGACAATAAGTACTACTCCCAGATCTCCATGGTATCTTCTCATTACTGATGATGGACTGCAGTAAAAGAGGGAACATTAACACAGCTGCTCTAGTTACTATACTACTGTGCAATACTCTTGTTGTGCTATGTTCTAGGCAGCTTATAGGTCCTACAGATTGTGTTTTTGTCACACTGCCAGCACACTGGGACCCTTACGCTGTGATAGCCTAGAGGCGGTTGCCTACAGTTCACATTGTAACACAGTGGAGTGGTTCTGGTGGGACTGAAGCCTATCTCAGCGGCCAACTGGCTGCCTTCAGTGCTTTTACACTGTTCGTTGGGTCATCAGGCCTGTAAAAGTCATCCCCGAATGACCTATAAAGTGTCGAGTGGGACGTTAAGCCTCTACTCATTACTCATTACTACTCCAAGACACAAGATATCTATAACACAATTTCACATAAAAACCAAACTCTGTTCTTGGACCTTTCAAATATGTGTGCACACTGACAAACTGACTTACATCGACAGTTCCTGGCAGAGCTTCAACATTGAATCCAGGATATTCAATAATTCTATTGGCATCATATGTTTCTGTCACAAGCACAATAAACTCTGTAGCCTTTTACAGACATTAAGCAGCATCAGCTATATGTGAATCTACATGGTTGATAAACTTTTCAGCAGAAAAGATCTGAGGTTTGCAGAATGGTGCAATCTCAGCTGGTATCAGTTACACTTCACTGTTGGTATCAGCAGCATTTTGTGAAATTTCAAAATATGAACAAGAACCGGGTAGCAGTCACAATTCCAATTGCTCGCTGAATAAAATCTAAAAAATGTTTCTAAAACAGAGGCAAAAAACCTTTTGGGCTATCTATTTCATTAACTTCACCATCTTCAAGTATTTCACCATCGGTCTGTATTTCTGCAACAACAAGAAGAAACTAGGTATCATCTGTTATGGGACGTGACAACTGACGATAGCTGGCCCGCTATGGTGCCCAGTGTGGTGCTGATTGGAGACTGTTCCCACTGATCCATTCACTACAGTCACAAGGCCAACCGGCCCATGTCAGTCTGATTGGGCCCATTTATATCTGAACCAGAAACCCAGAAACACACAAAATTACATAACCATACTTCCGATAGCGAATCAGATGGCAGATTCTATTCACATTTCATAGTAACCATAGATCTATCTTGCTTAGTTTGGAGATATTTGCGTGTGAGAGACAGACGGACAACGCAGACCATTACTATAGCTGGCCCCGACATTGTGGCGGGCAGGCTAACAAACGTCATTATCGAAGATCTAGCAAAACACCCATTTAAACTAGTAAACAGTCGGAAACACAGCAAATGTTAATTGCTGTTACACGACCTACTGTACATTCCCCAGTGATAACCAGTATCTTGTGTAGAAATTATTTTTGAAGAAAGAACTTATTACCACACTTGCAGCAAAAGCTAAACAGCTAAATATATGTGACACAAAATTACAAAGAAAATCAAAATTTTCACAGTACAGCATACAGGATATCAATAGAGTAAGATGCAAAATGTACTATATGATTCACAACTGTTAAATATGTCGAAATTCAGCAGCACACCTAGTCCATGCTTGCCAAACATGGCAAGTCCGGACAATTCACGTCGAGCATTCTCAAGGTGTCCAGGTGGATATCCATGCACACGCATCTGATAAATGTATGGAGGTAATTGGTTTGGCTTAACACCAAGAGCAGCTCGTAGCTCGTCACTATACACAGAATGCACAACACGGTGATATTAAGTAAAGACGATGTCTAACTGTACACAGCATAGACTTTGTACATGTAAAGGCTTAATGTCTACTCAACACTTTATAGGTTATTTCAGGGACAATTTTTACAGGCCAGATGACCCAATCAACAGAAAATATGTCACTGATCAATAAAGTATTATAAGTGTCAAGAACCTCAATCTATGACATAACTTGCCTCAAAATGCCAGCTCTGAAATGTGTGAACCGTGCATCCTCCTCAGCGTGGTAGCGACTGCAAACACACACATCACAATGATATGAAAAATCTCCGTACATTTTAGTTAAATATCACTAATTATGTATTTTTTATTAACACAGCATACAGCTGGCTGAGCAATATTCTTTACTGAATCAAGTTCCTTGCATAGGATGGCTCAAAATAAAACAGCCAGGTAAAAAAAGTTCCATACCTCTGTCAAGTCTTAACAGATTTTCATAACTTTTTGACTGCTAACATGAAACATTCTGTTTTTTCTCAGTCACATCTTTTGTAATTTCTTACAAATTTGGACCTTTTAACTTGGAGGCAGTACCACTGTATTGCACTGTATCAGTATACCAGCCTGCTAGTGTACATCACAACTACACAAGCGATACTCAATATACTTCACCTGGTCTGTGAAGGGCCGACTGTCGACAGTTTGCGCTTCTGAAACTGACGCCAATTCTCACCAATCCGTTGTTTGTTGCGCGGCTCAGTGCATGCACTCAGCTCATGATCTCCTCCACAGTTGAAACACGTTCGCCTTATTCTGCAGACACCACACAAACACGTTAACCACTTTAAATACAAAATGATTACACGCGAGCTGCTAGGGGTCACAACCAAGCAGTTCTCACAAATGAAAGCAAAAATGTAATTAGAATGATGTCTTCTCAAAAACTTAATCAAATGCAACGTTTTGTTGTTTAAGTAAACTGCTTGTCATCTGTCTTTAATTATAATCAAACACATTTGAAATATTGAAGAAGATGAAAAAATCAGCAAATTGTTGTAAAAGCATCTGAAAGTGCACAGCTAAAGATTTGTTTACATTTGATAAGTGATGACGTCATACCAGGACAACAACCAAAATATTCTTGTCTGTTGACTGTATAGCTGTATTTATCATAGTCAAACGTGAATATTAGTATTTATAATTCAGATTAATATTTATAATGTCAAGCGATGAAGAAGATTTATCAGCAGAACCATGGCAACTGCAACTGAACAAGCTGTGCTGCATCATCCACCATCACGGTCGCAGCCCGACATATCTGTCGGAAGCAGTACAGTCAGTCAGCACCAGCAGATCACGTTCCGAGCTTTGGTCATCTTGTATCTTCCACATGGACTATGCTCTACATGGTTGCGCACGAAGTTCGGCAAGCACACATTCTCTCATGCAGGTCCTGCCAACTGGAACGCACTGCCCGATAACACTCGCACTGTGGCTGATCCAGTCAATTTCCAAAAAATGTTAATGTCTTAGTATTTTAGAATTGCTTTCAGCGTTCGTTGAAGTGTTTGAACTGTTATTACTGCTTTTTATTAGTCTCTTTATTAGCATGTACCTGTATCCAGTCGGACTTCTGTACTGCATCTATGTTCTATTTTGTAATAGGCGCACTATAAATGCAGCTACGATATGATATGAAACCAAACAAGCATCCTGTTGACGTCACGAATGACGGGAAAATCCCCAAGAATAACTATACTAAAAAACAACTAAACTTCTACTTTTAAGCATTTCGCAGTGAAATTTGTTAAAATTTATAACACATATGTGTTTATACTGCAGTAAGCAGCTATAAACTACTTTTCACCAATTTTGTGATTATACCTTAGCATATCACCTTTAGACTTACTACTTTTACTAACACATGTGCCAGCAGACAAACTGTTACTCCAGAATAAGTCAGTATAAGACATATTTTAAAAAAATCAATATCAGTTGTCATTAATTTGTCAACAACCGACTAAAAATCCACATTCAACAAGAGGCCAAAGGCATTTGGTGAAGGCTGAACTGAATGACCCTGCATACACAACACGCGGCGTACACTGCACGCTCTGCTACTGATTTAAGCTGTGTGACAGACAGACTGACAGACAACACTGCGAACATCGGTAAGAATAGTCAGCATCTCATGCATTCGACGTAGCCTAACAATACAACAGTGGGAGAGTGAGCAGTTTCTTAATGGCACATCAACACATATTAGCCTATTTTGTGCGGAAAATGATTAGTATTAGTTAACAAACATGATAGAGAGTAAGGATAGAATCAAGACTATTCAGCTACAATAAGATATGAGTAACAAATAACCAGTTTCATGATGAAAAGGTGAATCTATAGTAAAATCATTAACACAAAAAATAAAATTGAGAGTTAAAGTACAAGTAAAGTGACTATTGTCACAAAGAATCAGGAATACGAGGTGCATTACCGGCGTCATCTTTATTTTAATTCACCAGATGGCAGCATATTTTTGGCATTTTTGTGTGCAAATTTTGCCACAACTGAAAAACTTTTCCCATAAACTAAGTGCATGCATCATCTTCGTACCAGACATCACCTTTGTGCCGAATTTGACGTTCTTATGCCTTCTCAGTCCCGAGATATCATGTGGAGAAAAAAACAATCACCCAGACACCCAGCTTATTTCTTGATCCATGAATTGAGGTAAAATGTGCGTAAGAAATACCAGAGTTGGTGATAAATTTGAGTATCTTTAATACTCGTAAAATCAGCAATACAAGACTGCTGCATAGCAAAACAGACCTTTCAAAATTTTACCATGTAAAAACTGCAAAAGGCTAACACATTCTACAGCATAACTGAAATCTGGTATACGATGGCACGTGTGAATAACAGAATAAACTCTAAAATTACATAAAACTAAGGAAATGTTAAGACTTGTTATCACTGCCACATAATTCTTCTACCTGTCTGGTTCGAGTACAGCAGATGCAACAGATGAATGCTCGTCCTCATCCTCACATGGTAATGTATCGCTAAATACTTGAAGGTATCTGACGGCTAAGTAAAGGTCACATAATCCTTAAGGCATGTTACTACAAATTACGTCACACTCAAATGCACAGACAGCAATAGCTAGTTCAGACAAGACAACATATGTGTAGTTCAACAAAAGTATGCCTCGTCCCGTTCCACAAGTGAGAACCCTCTCACCCACCATACGGACTTGCCAAGTTACTATGTTCATCATGCAGCAAAACAGACTTGAACTAGTCTGATGTCTTTATTGAAAATGAAGAACAAGTTCCATGTTCAGTAGCATTCCTCCCAGCCACGATATGCAACATGGTGATTTTAAGTTTGTTCATTTGTTCAAGAGTTATTGCAAGAACAGGTGTTCCAGAGATAGATAAACAGATGGACAGCACTAACAACAATATGACTATGACTGAGGGGTCAAGATGCAAAAACTGCAGTCAAAAATGCAGTGTCTGTATAAGACAAAATTAACATTCATAATGGTTCTAGTATCTGATTGATGTATCAACTCAGCATAATGCAAGTCAAGATACTTTGGAATAAGCCAGCCACAAGACAGCGAAGGATTGTACCCATTCAGTGGCCAACCAAATGCATCAATGATGAATCCACTGTAATACTGACAACTGCTGATCACCTAGTCATTCATTTACACAGTTACATCAACAATGGACTGATGCCTCTACCAAGTGACTATATCCAGATCGGTCTCAAAAATGAAACGACAGTTCTTCATCCAACGACCTATATATCCAAAAATTCATAAAAATCACTTTACAAGTTTACAAGTGCAATCCTGCTGGCTATAAACAAAAAAAATCTAACAAATGTACGACGTCCTAAATCGCAGTAGACTATGCCAGCATGGCAGAAACACAACCCCTCTTAATTGATGACAATCGTTAGTAGCGACTGAATTCATATCAACATGCATCAACAACTACTGCCTCGACTGCAGACAACGAAACCAACTCCACTGCCTGCAGTTGCTCACAAGGTTTCATAAACATTAGACACGCACTCATGCGCTATGACGTGCAGAGAAGCGTGACTCACTCACACACCATAATACTACTTACTTAACTGTAATGGATGTCATTTTATGTTACGACCTTTACCTTTGACCTCAATGATGTTCAACGTTTGTAGTGCATCACATCACGTGACCAAACAATGCACACATTGCCAGCCCCCTAAAACTTTCTTCAGGTCAAAACTGCCATAATCACCATCCCAAAAATTTAAAGACATGTCACGCGACTTTGGTTACTCCTCTCTGACCTATTGATAGTACTCTTCATGCAGAATATGTGCACCAAATCTGAAGTTTCTAGCTTCAAATGTTGCAAAGAAAATAAAAAAAATTGCAAATTTAAAAGTAGGTCATGCGACCTAGATTATGTCCCCTTTGACCTACTTTTCTTCTGCCTATTTTCTACTCCTTACAATCGGTCTACACGCTATATGCTATTGTTTTAGATTTTTTATTTATTTGGTCTGTTTCTAAATCACAGCGCTCAGGAAGCAAGTGAGGTCGAAATTTAGCCCAAAACTGCACACTTTGTAAAAATAGGGGAGGGCTGTTGGAGAGGTCTGCAGGAATTATTCGTGCCATATCTTGTTTCTAAGTGCGTGTGTACTTTTTACCCGGCGGCAATCGGCAGTTTCATCACATTAAGGGCAAGTGATTAAAAAAGAAATAAACACTCAGAGGCAAAACATATAACCTCTGGCAACTTTGCTGCCAGTGGCATAATAACCACTCACATACAATAGCAGCTTACACAACAGTTGTAGATTTCAGGCATTCACTGCAACAGGAATGACCCAAGTCTACATAAATAGGGTGTGTGTTAAAAGTGTATAACTGCACAATAATGTATTCATGTGACTAACAAATTTAACATCTCAACAGCTCTAATATCAACTACACAGCATGACAATACAGATAACAAATATTGTTTGTGTTACCAATTTGCCATCAGAAGAAGACTGATTTGCACTCTGTTCCGAAGTCTCTTTAGCTGATGAAGCAAGAGATACAAAGTTTGGCTGTTAACAGAAATACATGATATCTATCAGCTGTATATAACCAAAGTTTTGTGTAAGTCCTACATTGCTTTAACTGGTTTACTGTTCATTTTGTGATACTCGAATAACAATCAATATTCGATGTCTTACCATTACGCTCATGACAAGATGTAAATGTGGCAGTTGGAGGCCTAGAATTTCCGTATGTTCAAAAACGTGGATAAAAAACCTCTAAATGTGGAGCTAATAAAGTGAGTGAGTGAGCAGAGGTTTAACGTCGCACTCGACACTTTATAGGTCATTTCGGGGACGATTTTTACAGGCCAGATGACCCAACCAACAGTGTCAAAGCACTGAAGGAAGCCAGTTGGCCACTG